>VOFJ01003826.1_pt1 | contig 12058 bp, 16 predicted proteins | sample 5384081 | NCBI WGS metagenome assembly VOFJ01 (sample SAMN12384729, study PRJNA508395) | human gut metagenome | isolation source: healthy gut I | host: Homo sapiens | reverse complement strand
TCCCTGTTTAATCTATGTATTATTGTTTTGAATGGCCCCTTCTATGCAGAAAAAGAACCCAGGTTCGTAAATTAACAAAGTTCATTAACAATTGTCCGAGGCCAGTAGAATCTTAATCAAGACAAAATTCTGGTCTCATTCAAAGATCGTCGGTATTCAATCCGTTCACCTGGCGGTTAATATCACAATCACCGTTAATTGACACTCACTTCTGTATTGTGAAGAACCGAACTTAATCTCTTTCCTGGAAACTCAAATTGCTTTGCTCCAACACATAGTAAAAGAATGTCATCAGGCTGACAACAACTCATAGCCCATATCTACTGTCGGCTTTAAACAATATGCTAGAAGCCGGTAACGTATCTAAGTTACACCGGAAAAAAAGAAGAAGAGATTGCAGCACTCATGCCTAAAAGCAGTTGGGTTGACTTTAATAAAATTACTGCCTATAAGATAGAAAAAAGGACATATCATTTCTATCTTAGATAAAGAATATAACATCATTGTCGCCGACCAAATAGACTCTACTTCAGATGAACAGGGAAGGATTTTTTTCTTCATTATTAGATTTAGAATAATATGGCAATATTCAAACAAGCCTGCACATGGGAAGTAACAGATAAGTTGCTGGTAGTAAAAGAAAATAAATGCAAATGCGTTTTCTCAAATCCCAATCAGCATCTACTCACAAAAATAAAGGTTGATGGTTGCCAAATTACTGATGGCATCAGATGTGACTACCTGATACTCGACCATTGTCACAACGAGATATTTTGTTGAATTAAAGGGGAAAAGATCTGCCTCATGCTGTTGAACAACTGGAAGCCAGTATCCAGCAATTATCAGCCCCCAACCATACAATTAAAAAAAAGGCTATTATTGTATCAAGCCGTAATCCCTCCAATGACACTTCGGTACAAAGAGCTAAAAGCTATGTTCAAGAAAAAATATGGAGTAGAGCCTTTTATACCCAAGAATATACAAATAGAAATTACAATCAAATAATATCCCGACAAATCAGACTTCCTTTTTTTTGCATAAATAGCAAAAAAAAGGACCTTTATTCAAGGTCCTTTTTTAAATCACTTCGTCCATTTCTTTTATACGTTTCTCACGATCTTTAATGGGACCGTCTTTCTTGTCATTCTTAAATGCGTCATCGGCACGGTCGGCAACCTCGCCGCTCCATTCCTCAAACTGGTCCTTAGCCGGACGACCATTCGGCTCGATATTTTCCTCGGCTATCGAATCATGCCTGTTAATCATATCATCCATAAGTTTTCGTTTTAAAAGTTTATGGCTATAAGACAATACAAACGAAGAAAAGTTTTCTATTTTAATGATTTTGAAGAAATCAGCCATGTTATTATACTATCAAAAGAAACACTCCAGCCCAATCTGTGTCATTCATCCAGATACCTATATAAATTGCAGTTGCCGGCAACGTCCAGTACATTCAGCATTCTTTCAAGCGTTTTTCCACTTTCTTTTGTGAAACCAGCCCGAAATTCCGTAACATATCACGCAACTTCCTAAACCCATATTGAGAAGTGATTTGTAGCAGTTCTCGAGTGTTTTTATATCAGCTTCAGAAATGATCCGCTGCGACCGAATATCGAATTTCAATTCTGTGATAGGAGTATCAAGTAAAGCCTTTTTGCCGCTTTTATATCTTCGGGAATAAAATTTCCGGATTCGTTTCTTCCGCCTCTCTCTCATGAGCATATCATTATCAAAGCCATTTTGGCGGAATTTCATTTCATACGCCCGTACTGTTGCTTTAAGACGGATATTTTCTTCCCTTATAAGTCCTAAGGAATCCCGCTTGAGATTTTATTTCCTGTACAAGTCCCTCAAATGCTTTCTGCGCTTGACGATATTTCATGCGTTTCCGGACACTAAAATCCTTAATATTTCCTTGTAAGACGGTATAAAGAAATAGTTGCCGTCTTTCATCATTCCTTTATCATTCCGGCAAGGCTCTCCTTTATTATTAACCGGATCAATGGGGTCAACTCTTTCAGTGATTGAAGTAGAAAAAATTCCTCTTCATTTTCCTTCATCTTCTCATCCATCCGGGCGTTTGTGTTTCTTCTTCGGAAAGACTGAACCGGATATTTCGTTCAAGACAATCCGTCAGACTGTTTTCATCAAGCATTAGATAATCGCCGACTTCTGAATAAATAATCTCTTGCCTTTTACACCAAGTAATAATACGTCTGGTAGATACCTGATACTTGGTTGCCGCTTCTTCAATACCAATCCATTGTTTTGTTGTCATACCTCGTTTTATTTTTAGATGTATGCGTCGCAACCAGATATAAAAAAGGTGCGAACGATACATGTATTTCCTAGTAGAGGTAGTCGCATACCCATAGATGAAAAAATACAGTATGCCCGCACCAGAACTTATATATCGATAGGGATATAAGCTTTGGCACGGACATTTGATTTATCATCTATTCGAAAATGCGACTTTCCTACTAATAAATTAAATGTCCTATAAATACAAGTCCGGCTGTCAAAGGTCCGGTCCTTGATTGCAAATATACTTCTTTTTTCTGAAAAGAAAGATAATAAAATGACAAAACTTTTTAGTTACAATAGAATTTTATATAAGACAAATAAGTAAACAACTACACGGGAGAATAGTTTCATCGGTGAGAAACTAAAGTTTCATCAGTTAGAAACTATGGTTTCATCGGTAAGAAACTAATAGTTCCAAGCAAGAGAAACTAAAGTTTCAAGGCGATGAAACTGTAGTTTCGAACCGCAAAAACCAATAGTTTCAAGGCTTGAAACTATCGGTTACAAGGCAGGTCCCGCCCCGTAAGTACAGGGGTAATAAATAAAATAGCTTATCTGCCTGTGGTTAATACTATTCAGGCAATGAAACTTCATCTGTGATTTTTACTTGATTTGGGTATGCATCTCTACCATACCGTCTTTGCAGTGCGTTTATATCTTCTTAGCTTTGCAGTGACAGCATTATTGCCGTCACAGTGCTGTCACCATGCTGCTGTCACGCCATTAACTTTTCATAATCAAACAGTTAAGTTACAATCTGTGACAGATGACAGCAAAATTTATTTTTTTTTTTATTGGAGAGAGTATAAGTTCAACTTATAAATGCAATATTTCTTTTTTATTAATCGGACTTTAGATGCAAAGTTGCTTATTTATTCCGATAGAGTTGCGGACGGAAAGGAATATAAAGAGTGTAATTACTATCCGCCGGCTTTCCTCCCACCAATGCAGGTGACCATTTCGGCATTCCTTTGACAATGCGGAGAGCTTCTTCCGCAAACTCCGGATGCGTAGACCGTACTATATGTGGACGAAGTATAACTCCTTCTTTATCAATAGTAAACTCACATAAAGCATAACCCGAAACATTCTTCTCCAAAAGCCCTGACGGATAAACCATTTCACTGGCAATATATTCTTCCGGAGCCATCGCAGAGAAATGAGCAGGTTCTTCCACTTGCCTTCCGGAAAGCGTCTTTGAACGGGGACCCACCGGATAAATTCCGATATACATCGGCCGCTTATAAGCATCCGGCTCTTCCTTGGTGCGCTGTTGCAATGCTTTTTTAATAAAGCAGCGGCCTCCACTGCCAACGTCTGTTCAGAAATATTTTCCCCTCGGGATAACATATAAGCCGACTGACAAACCAACACAAGCCGCTCCATCAACGTACCTTTCCTGGGCGACCACTTACGTCCCATCATCTCTTTACCTTTATCGCATCTGTAGATGAGAAGTAATAAACAACTCCATCCAGTCCGGCTGTAGAACCGTCCAAATCCTGTACCTGACTGGTTACCAAACGAAAGATAGCCCCTAAAGACTGGTATAAGGACTGACTGATCTCCACTGATTTCGTCTCCACTTTCACCGTCCCTTTCTCTGCCTGCCAATAGGTACGCGACAAGGTATTCGCAATCAACAGACAACGTCCGTTCTTCTTCTCTACCGACATTGCATATTCCGGTGAAAAAGAAGGAATGGCTACAAAACGCGCGTAAGGACGCTGTTGAAAACCTGTATTAAGCAAAGAAAAAGACATTTCGATAATACTCGCCACCCAACTCACCCGTATAGGTAGTAAAAGGCTTCACCGGCTCCAGATAGTCGATCTGAGCTGACAGGCGAAACGATAAAGTCAATAGCAGAAGAGAAATAACAATCTTTTTTCATAAGTGTTCCCCGATTTTCGGTACATTCGGCAACAAAGATACAAATTATTTCGATGGTTCGTGATAAAATTATATCTTTGCACGGTTTTTTTACTAAGAAACTGAATAACAATACATCAAAAATATGATAGCTAAGATTGAACAACTTCTGAAAGAGGTGGAAGCTTTACACGCCTCCAATGCCGAAGAACTCGAAGCTCTCCGCATCAAATACCTGAGTAAGAAGGGAGCCATTAACGATTTGATGGCGGATTTCCGTAACGTAGCTGCCGAACAGAAAAAAGAAGTCGGCATGAGACTGAATGAACTGAAAACTAAAGCGCAGGACAAAATCAATGCGTTGAAGGAACAGTTCGAGAGCCAGGATAATAGTTGCGACGGTCTTGACCTGACCCGCTCGGCTTATCCGATTGAACTCGGTACACGTCATCCGATTACAATTGTAAAGAACGAAGTCATCGATATCTTCGCACGTCTGGGATTCAGCATCGCCGAAGGTCCGGAAATCGAAGACGACTGGCACGTGTTCTCGGCACTGAACTTTGCCGAAGACCATCCGGCACGTGATATGCAGGACACATTTTTTCATCGAAGCTCATCCGGATGTAGTACTCCGTACTCATACTTCTTCTGTACAGACCCGTGTGATGGAAACTTCACAACCTCCTATCCGTATCATCTGTCCGGGACGTGTATATCGTAATGAAGCTATCTCCTATCGCGCACACTGTTTCTTCCATCAGGTAGAAGCCTTGTATGTGGATAAAAACGTCTCATTCGCCGACTTGAAGCAGGCATTGCTGTTCTTCGCCAAAGAAATGTTCGGCGCAGATACTAAAATCCGTCTGCGTCCGTCCTATTTCCCATTCACCGAGCCAAGTGCTCGAAATGGATATCAGCTGTAACATTTGCGGTGGTAAAGGTTGTCCGTTCTGCAAACATACCGGTTGGGTGGAAATCCTCGGTTGCGGTATGGTAGACCCGAATGTACTCGAATCAAACGGCATCGACAGCAAAGTATACAGCGGTTATGCTCTCGGAATGGGTATTGAACGCATCACGAACCTGAAATATCAGGTAAAGACCTCCGTATGTTCTCCGAAAATGATACACGCTTCTTAAAAGAATTCGAAGCGGCATATTAAATAGAGCACAGAATTTACCAGTATGCCAATGTGCCAATAAAACCGTCTGACGGTAATTGGGACATTGGCATTTAATCAATATACCGATTACACTGAAACGGGATGGCTTATCACCGTTCCGATCAGCAAATTGAACGTTCACTTATTATGGCAAAGGATAGACTCATTACTCCCGGTTATTGTTTCATCTTGGCAGCCAACTTCCTGCTCTACTTCGGTTTCTGGTTGCTGATTCCTGTTTTGCCGTTCTATTTATCCGAGTTCTTTCAGGCAGGAAATTCCACAATCGGCATCGTGCTTTCCTGTTATACGGTAGCTGCACTCTGCATCCGTCCGTTTTCCGGCTATCTGCTGGATACGTTTGCCCGTAAGCCGCTTTATCTTTTCGCTTATTTCATCTTTATGCTGATGTTTGCGGGATATCTTATCGCCGGCTCGCTTACCTTATTTATTATATTCCGAATTATTCATGGAGTCTCTTTCGGCATGGTCACGGTAGGTGGAAATACAGTAGTCATTGACATTATGCCCTCTTCCCCGCAGAGGTGAAGGGCTGGGCTATTATGGGCTGACCAATAATATCGCCATGTCCATCGGACCGATGTTCGGACTGTTTTTACATGACGGAGGGGTGTCTTTCGCTACAATATTCTGCTATGCGCTCGGTTCCTGTATGCTGGGATTCCTGTCCGCAGGCCTGGTGAAGACGCCTTATAAACCACCGGTAAAGCGTGAACCGATTTCACTCGACCGTTTCATTTTATTAAAAGGAATGCCTGCAGGACTCAGCCTGTTGCTACTCTCCATCCCTTACGGCATGACGACCAACTATGTTGCCATGTACGCCCGTGAAATAGGGATTCATACACAAACACAGGGTTTCTTTTTTACCTTTATGGCGATTGGCATGGCCATTTCCCGTATATTCTCAGGAAAGCTGGTGGACCGGGGAAAAATAACCCAAGTAATTGCCGCCGGACTCTATCTGGTGGTGGTCAGTTTCTTCCTGCTCGCATCCTGTGTATATCTGATTCAATGGAATGATGCTGTCTGCACCATTCTCTTTTTCGGAATTGCCCTGCTGATGGGAATCGGATTCGGAATTATGTTTCCGGCATTCAACACTCTGTTTGTAAACCTTGCCCCCAACAGCCAACGGGGAACAGCTACTTCCACCTACCTGACCTCATGGGATGTAGGAATTGGTATCGGTATGCTGACCGGAGGATATATAGCCGAAGTCTGTTCGTTTGACAAAGCATATCTTTTCGGTGCCTGCCTGACAGTAGTTTCCGCTGCTCTATTTCAGACTAAAAGTGACGCCTCATTACCATAAAAACAAGCTACGATGAGAAAGAAAGAACGTTATGAGAAAGTAATCGCCTGGTTTCAGGACAACATACCTGTAGCCGAAACAGAATTACATTACAACAATCCGTATGAATTACTGATCGCTGTAATCCTTTCTGCACAATGTACGGATAAACGAGTAAATATGATCACTCCGCCTCTCTACAGGGACTTCCCGACTCCGGAAGCTCTCGCTGCCAGTACGCCTGAAGTTATTTTCGAATACATCCGGAGCGTGTCTTATCCGAATAATAAAGCCAAACATCTGGTAGGAATGGCTAAAATGCTGGTTAATGACTTCAACAGCAAAGTGCCCGACAACATGGATGACCTGATCAAACTTCCCGGTGTAGGAAGAAAGACCGCCAATGTGATTCAGTCCGTCGTTTTCAACAAAGCGGCGATGGCGGTTGACACCCACGTTTTCCGTGTCAGTCACCGCATCGGACTGGTGCCGGACAGTTGTACGACTCCATTCAGTGTAGAGAAAGAACTGGTGAAGAATATTCCGGAAGAACTGATCCCTATCGCCCATCACTGGCTAATCCTTCACGGTCGTTATGTTTGTCAGGCACGTACTCCCAAATGTGACACCTGTGGTTTGCAAATGATGTGCAAATATTTCTGTAACACTTATAAAGTTACAAAAGAGGCACCAAAAAGCCAAGAATAAATAACGATTTAATAGCAAGGAACCGAAATAAATAGTAACTTTGCGGTCGATCAAAAAAGAGAATATTAAAAACACTTTTAAATAAAAATAGAGTATTATGCAGACAATTGACAAATTCAATTTTGCCGGTAAAAAGGCATTTGTTCGCGTGGACTTCAATGTACCCCTGGACGAAAACTTCAACATTACAGATGACACTCGTATGCGTGCAGCTCTTCCTACTTTGAAGAAGATTCTGGTAGACGGCGGAAGCATCATCATCGGTTCTCACCTGGGCCGTCCGAAAGGCGTTGCCGACAAATTCTCTTTGAAACATATCATCAAACATCTGTCTGAACTGCTGGGCGTTGAAGTTCAGTTTGCTAACGACTGCATGGGCGAAGAAGCTGCTGTAAAAGCCGCTGCTCTGCAACCGGGAGAAGTTCTGTTGCTCGAAAACCTTCGCTTCTATGCTGAGGAAGAAGGCAAACCAAGAGGTTTGGCTGAAGATGCTACAGACGAAGAAAAGGCTGCTGCAAAGAAGGCTGTAAAAGAAAGCCAGAAAGAATTCACCAAGAAATTGGCTTCTTACGCTGACTGCTACGTAAACGACGCATTCGGTACCGCTCACCGTGCACACGCTTCTACAGCTCTGATCGCTAAATACTTCGATACTGATAACAAGATGTTCGGTTACCTGATGGAGAAAGAAGTAAAAGCTGTTGATAAAGTATTGAACGACATCAAACGTCCGTTCACTGCTATCATGGGTGGTTCTAAAGTTTCTTCTAAAATCGAAATCATCGAAAACCTGTTGAACAAGGTAGACAACCTGATCATCGCCGGTGGTATGACTTATACATTCACCAAAGCTATGGGTGGTAAAATCGGTATCTCTATCTGTGAGGACGACAAACTTGACCTGGCTTTGGATCTGATCAAGAAAGCAAAAGAAAAGGGTGTAAACCTTGTACTGGCTGTTGACGCTAAGATCGCTGACGCTTTCTCTAACGACGCTAACACTCAGTTCTGCGCTGTTGACGAAATTCCTGACGGATGGGAAGGTCTTGACATCGGTCCTAAGACTGAAGAAATCTTCGCTAACGTTATCAAAGAATCAAAAACTATCCTTTGGAACGGTCCTACAGGCGTATTCGAATTCGACAACTTCACTGACGGCTCACGTGCAGTAGGTAACGCAATCGTTGAAGCTACAAAGAACGGTGCATTCTCTCTTGTGGGTGGTGGCGACTCTGTTGCCTGCGTCAACAAGTTCGGTCTGGCTAGCGGCGTATCTTATGTTTCTACAGGTGGTGGCGCATTGCTCGAAGCAATCGAAGGAAAAGTTCTTCCGGGTATCGCTGCCATTAATGAATAATGAATTTATAACAATGTAATTTTAGATACGAGGGCAGTTCTTTGTGAAAAGAGTTGCCCTTATTTATAAAAACAGAATTCCTCTTATTTATAAAAAGGCATGAAAAGACCGATACTATTCTTTTTGTTCATCCTTTTCTTCCTTTTTATTCTTGTCCAAAGAAAAAAAGGAGATAGCTCTTTTTGCCCTCTAACCGAACTGCAACCACTTACCCTGGGCATGATGCCTACACTGGACGGACTGCCTTTTCATATAGCCAAAACGCAAGGCATTTACGACTCATTAGGACTGGATTTGACCATTCTTTCATTCAACTCTGCCAACGACCGGGACGCTGCTTTCCAAACCCGGAAAATAGATGGCATGATTACTGACTATCCCAGTGCGGTAGCATTACAAGCTATTCATCATACTGATTTAGGATTCATCCTGAAGAATGATGGTTATTTCTGCTTCATTGTCTCCAAAGAAAGTAACATCAACCAACTGGAACAGCTCAAGGAAAAAATATCGCCCGTGTCGCGCAACACAGTTATCGAATATGCTACCGACCAGCTATTAAGCAAAGCCGGAATCAAGCATGCGGAAATAAACATGCCGGAAATCGGCCAGCTTCCTCTCCGTCTGCAAATGTTGCAGTACAATCAAATTGATGCCTCTTTCCTACCCGACCCTGCCGCATCCATCGCCATGAACAGTAAACATCGTTCATTGGTAAGTACGCAAGAGTTGGGTATCGATTTCACCGCTACCGCTTTTTTCACGAAAAGCGCTCAACGAGAAGAGAAGAAGAAATCGAGCTACTCATCACAGGATATAACCTGGGAGTAGATTACATAAAAAATGCACCCGCAGAAAAGAATGGGAGCAAGTATTGATAGAAATAGGTGTACCCGAAAATCTGACAGGACTCGTTGCCCTCCCCGGTTATCAAAAAGCAAAACGTCCCTCCGCTGAAGCGATAGACAAGGCTATACACTGGCTGAAAGAAAATCACCGAATACCCCAAACCTACTCTGAAAAAGAATCTGATTGACACTACATTTATTCCCACAGTATCAACCATAATACAGTATCAACCATAATCAAAATCAAATAACAACTAACTCATGCGAAAAACACTACTCCAACTCTTAACCTTTGTATTATGCATTACAAGTATGCAAAATCCTCTCCTGGCACAGGAGCAGACACCATTAAATCAAGTTGTCAACACACTGAAAGAACGGATTAGTCTCTCCGGATATGCCCAACTAGGATACACTTATGACGATGCAGCGAATCCGGATAACACATTCGACATCAAACGAATCATTTTCATGGCACACGGAAAGATCACCAAACGGTGGACTTGTGATTTTATGTACGACTTCTACAACGGGGGCATGTTACTCGAAGTGTATACCGATTATCAGTTTCTCCCCGGACTTACGGCACGTATCGGTGAATTCAAGGTTCCTTATACCATAGAAAACGAATTGTCTCCTACTACAGTAGAACTTATCAATTGCTATTCACAATCTGTCTGCTATCTGGCAGGGAGTAAGCGGCAGCGATAAATGTTACGGAATGACTTCCGGACGGGATATAGGTATGATGCTTCACGGGGAAATTATTTCGTGACTTCCTACAATATAAAGTAGCTGTAATGAACGGACAGGGACTGAATACCAAAGACAAAAACAGTCAAAAAGATGTGGTCGGTAATCTGATGGTTAATCCGCTGAAATGGTTGTCCGTAGGTGGTTCGTTTATCCGCGGAACAGGACACGCCATAGCTGACTCTGAATATACCGGAATCAAAGCAGGAGAAAATTACGCCAAGAGACGCCTGGAGTGCAGGAGGGGGGTTGTCACCACTTCCACTTTTAATCTGCGTACGGAATATCTTTGCCGGAAAAAGACAGGAATGTGAAAAGTGAAGGTTTCTATGCAACAGGAAGCGTGCGCTTCGCCCGGAATTTCGATTTCATCGCTTCGTTCGATTATTTCGACCCGAACAAAGCAGCAGATTTCAAACAAAATAACTATATTGCAGGCGTACAATACTGGTTTTTATCCCAGATGCCGGTTACAGGCACAATACACCTTTTGTAATAAGAAAGGAGACGGACAAAAAGATTCCAACCTGATACAGGCACAGGGTACAAGTGAGGTTTTAAATTCAAGGACTAAATTTAAGTATTAGGTATCAAGTATTAGAGCCGAAGCATCAGGGTTAAGTTCCAAGAGTAAAAGTATCAAGGCTATAGTAAGTAGTACCTTAACAATAGGATTAAAAGCAGTAGAGTTGAAGCAAGCCGAATCAAATAATTATAAAATATAAACCTTATTAATAACAGAACAAAAATCATGGAACACAAAATCGCCTGAAACCAACGCCCGAATAGACGTGCAGTGACGTATTAAGAGGATTGGCAGTAATGGGGATCATCCTCTTGCACAGCATTGAACACTTTAATTTCTATTCTTTCCCGGAAGAAGTCCCTTTTTGAATGGATGAAATTTACCGATCAGGCAATCTGGAGAGGATTATTCTTCACATTCAGTAATAAAGCATACGCTGTATTTGCTTTGCTTTTCGGTTTCAGTTTCTATATTCAGGACAATAACCAACAGCGGAGAGGGAAAGATTTCCGCCTGCGTTTTTTATGGAGATTATTCATCCTATTCATTATAGGACAATTCAATGCCGCTTTCTTTACCGGCGAAATATTAACCATGTATGCGATTTTAGGAATTATCCTGCCGATATTCTGCCGGATGAGTGACCGTACAGTTGCCATCTTTGCTACTTTATTAATCCTTCAACCTATCGACTGGGCAAAACTGATCTATGCCTTGTGCAATCCTGACTATGTGGCAGGTAAAAGTTTGGCAGGTTATTATTTCAGCATCGCTTTCGACGTACAAAAACATGGCAACTTCCTTGAAACAGTCCGCATGAATATGTGGGAAGGACAAATGGCTAACATGACCTGGGCTTTGGAACATGGACGTATCTTACAAACACCGGGATTATTCCTATTCGGAATGCTGGTTGGTACCGCCGCAAATATTTCCTGTATAGCGAACAAGAACGAACGCTTGTGGTTAAAAGCATTAGCCATTTCGCTTCTCTGCTTCTTCCCCATCTACGGATTGAACAATATGTTGCCGGAATTCATCGAACGGAGTGCCGTCCTTGTTCCTCTACAGTTGATATTAAGTTCATTCAGCAGCCTTAGTTTCATGGTATTACTGGTGACAGGATTACTGTTGACTTTCTACCGTGTGAAAGACCGCAGTTTCTTTATGCGTTTCACATCTTATGGGCTAAAATGAGTTTAACAG
>VOFJ01002916.1_pt1 | contig 12065 bp, 18 predicted proteins | sample 5384081 | NCBI WGS metagenome assembly VOFJ01 (sample SAMN12384729, study PRJNA508395) | human gut metagenome | isolation source: healthy gut I | host: Homo sapiens | reverse complement strand
CTCAGTGTGCTTCGTTCGACAATACGTGGATCTGAATAAACCACATCACCATTTTCGTCTTTTCCAAGATAATGTCCTGGGTGGAACATTATTTTGAGAAGATATTTTTCTATTGTCCATAGTTACAGTACTAGCAGGATCAATCCATCGTAATCTACGATATGTACTTTTATACCCTTTTACAGCAGTTCCATCTTCTTTTCTTGGTATATATTTTTTTATTATCAAATGCTGTTTTTCCAGTTGGTGTATGAATCATTGTAACAACCTGTCTCTTGATATGAGCAGGAGGTTGATGCCATATTGAAACCTTCTTAGCTATTTCCTTCTTTTTCTCGTATTCAGGAAACATTTCCCTGAACTCATTCTCATCAATATCTTTAACGAAGGGATCTAACGGTGGAAGATTGCCTATTGCGTCTTCCAATGTAACTTTGTTTTCGTTCTCATCCGGTAATTGCCACTCAACCTTCTGATCTCTTCGACTAAGAAGAGCAACCATTCTTCTCCTACTTTGTGGTACTCCATAATTTTCCGTATTAATTTGATGAAAAGAAAGAATATATTTATCATCCAAATTACCAATCATATAATCTTGTATTAATGTCTTCTTACCATCTATAATGATTTCTGTTTCAAGAAGTTGCGGTACATTTTCGATAAATACATATTTCGGATTAATTTCCTCAATTAAAGAAATTACTGGCATAATAAGTAGATTTCTGGCATCATTTTTATCTTGATTTCTACAAGCTCTACTAAATCCCTGGCAAGGAGGTGTTGCAATGATAACATCAATATTCGCATCTATTGCCCTATTTCTTATTTTTTTTATACGTTTTTTCTTCAGTAATATCTCCACAAATCATCTCTGTATTTGGATATATAGCGCAATACAAATCTGCTCTTCTTTTTTATTAATTCATTTGCAAGCACTACTTCAACTCCTATCTTGTCAAGATAAGCTTCTGCTACACCAATATTTGCAAACAAAGACAACGCTCTCATTTGTCTATACCTCTTTCTACCAGTTACATACAATTTACTAACTTAACTTCATCCATGTAACCAACCTTATTTTTTACTCCTAAAGGTGCCTGAATTGCTCTCATATATGTTTTTTAATATGAGATTCAACTACTTTTTCTTTTTAACGAAAACTCTTCCTCTGTTGTATCAAGCACTCTGTTTGTATTAGGAGTACACTGGATTAACTTCCATATATCATAAACCTGCTCTGCTATCTGATTATCACAATCTTTCAAAAAATACCATCTATATATACCATCTCCATCTGTCCACTGTCCATCTGCTCTTTTGTTGGCAACTCATAACAGAAAAAGAAACCAGAAACATCAGACATCCCTTTACCACTATATATCTTTCTTGGCAATGAATTTACAATATTTTTCATACTCAGGATTTTCTTCCATCAAATCCTGATATGCTAATGCCATTTTTTCATCTGAAGAAGTCTCTCCTTCATATTGCGAATTAAACTCCTTAAGTGCTTCATAATCATCATCTGGAGTAAGAAGTTTTTTCCCTTCTATACCAAATGTTTTTGAAATTCTTAATGTTTTTCTTTGAAACAGTTTCATATAAAGATAGCAACTTTTCCAACTCCACTGGTGGCAGAAAATTCCAATAAAAAGCTTTTTCACGATCTCCCACATACTCAGGATGATCCGCCAAAAGTTTTTCTTCTATTTTAAGATTTCTACGCCGATCCACACGACCAATTCTTTGCATCAGCCGAACTGGATTCCAATGCAATTCATAATTAATTAAGCAAGATGCATCCTGAAGATTTAATCCCTCTGCCAGTACATCTGTAGCAATCAAAATATTTATTTCGTTTTCAATATCTGCTGATGTCTTATCATTGTAATAGGGTGCAAATCTTTGAACCAATTCATGACGATTTTCTTTACTTTGTCCGTCTGTTTCTTCAATATTCTTAAATCCATCTTTTACCAATTCTCTGTATATATACTTAGCGGTTGCTCTATACTCAGTAAAAATAATAACTTTCTTCCCACAAACACGAGAATCCTCGGTCAATATTCTTTTCAATTCACGAATCTTGTCATCATTAGAAGAATTAAATCCCATAATATCCTCAATAAATTCAGCCAAAACTTCCATATCAAGAATAGTATCGTCAATCATTGCCCTAATATCAAAATCTTCGACATTAATATATTCTTCTATCTCCCACACATATTCCGGTAGATCGTCCTCTAAATCTTCCACTGATGTGTCAATATTATATTCAATAAAATGATTTACGTACTCACTCACATTAGATTGAATATTCATCAATCTCTCAATCTGTTTCTTATTCCCATAATTCTGATAATCATTCAAAAAACTTCCTAAGTCGTGCATAAATACGAATACATGTTTCAGCAAAGGCTTCAATAGAGCTTTCAAATCGTTTCAATAATAACTGCCTTATCAAATTAACAATTTGCTGTTGTCTCCCTAACACCATATCATCAATTTTAGAGGGATCTCCCACATAATATGTATCTTCATATGGAGAGTAAACTGCAAGGGCTAAAATGGGGAAATTTTTGCCTGTTCGCTTATCTTTTCTATAAAAAAAGAATCTACAAAATGATCTATAAGTTTTCCATATGATTTTCTCAATGAATAATTAGCAACAATTGGTGCTTGTCGTTGAGAAAATAATACTCCATCACCTTCTTTAGATAAACTACGTTTAACATAAGCACGACTTCTTTGTACTACTAATTCATTTACCAATGTATCCGCTCGAAATATATCTTCTGAAATATCTACTGAGTCAGACACATTCGTTCCTGTTATTGCTGACAACTTTGATTCCATACGTTTAAAATGCCCCGAAAGGCTATGTATTCCCAATGGTGCTGCAACAAAATAATCATCTTTCCTCTGTGTAAACAATTCAATTAAATGCTGTAAATCCAAAAACTATTATTTATTGGAGTAGCTGTCAGCATAAACATTTGTTTTTGTCTGCCTGTTCCTATCATTTCAAAAAGTTTTCGATATCTGTTTGATGAACGATTACGAAAATGATGAGCTTCATCAATAACACAAATTTCAGCCTGTTCAGCAATTTGCCTCATTAAATTGTCATTTTTTTCTAACAAAATATCTGTATGATTTATTATCTTAAATGGGAAGAATCCCTCAAGGATTTCTGGAATATATTTTTTTATAGTTGTCTCCCATACAGATACCCTTGCTGATGCAGGCACTATAAGAACTACATTTTTTTTCTTTCCTTCTTCACAAATCTTTCTATCAGCATCAAACCTATAAACGTCTTTCCTAAGCCAACTCCATCACAAAGAAATGCACCCGAATAACGACTAGCAATTTGAACAAGATTGTTATACCCGTCTTTTTTGATACTGTGATAATATTCTATATACAATCGATTCATAATTCTCCCATTCCGAAATTGTTTCCTCTTTACTCTTGAACAGTTCAAACATTGACCGTAAATACACATCATATGGATTGTATTCTCTACTATGTGCTTCAATTACTTTAAGCACCGCTTCTGTTATATCAGTTCCCCTCATTCCATCTTTCTTCATACCAATTCTGTAATTCTGTAACTTCCTTATCAACCTGAACATTAAGTTCTATATTTCTTGTTAAACCTGCATGTGTAAAATTACTTGATCCTACAAGTGCATATCCATCCGGTAAATTCATAGAAGAAATAAACTGTTGCTTATAGTCATTCCGAAAATATGTAATATACGCTTTAGCATGAAACTTATTTGTGTCATATACTCTACACTCGATTTTACCACTTTTTAAAGCATTAACAATTGCTGGAACTCCTATAAGAAACTCATTATGTTCCTGTTCATAATCTACACTATCTTTTAACCGAGAAAGCATAGTCGTAACAACCGAGTCAATAACATTTTTAGTCCGCTTTGTCAGCTCATTACCTAAGATAATTCTTATTTTATCTAATTTTTGCCAACTTTGATCTAAATCCAATAATCCGCCTATTTCAAGGTAACCTGTTGCTATATCCATTTGTTTTGATACCTGACACCATTCTGTAAGATATCTTTTTACAGTTTGATTTTCAGATGAATTATCAACAACATATAAGCCTTGATGCTCCATAGTACTACCTCAACTTTCTTAATATTTTGTAGCATATTGTTATATAAAAAAAATCGTATATGCCTGTTTTATTGTATCAATTTTATAACCACTCTCACTTATCTAGATTTCTTTCAAAACTTATGAGGTCACCATAATCACAATCGTACTTATTACAAATTTTTAGATAACACACTTAAAGAGACCTCATCTCCACGTCCCATTTTCGCTAATGTACTACTACTTATTCCTATCTCTTCAATTAGATCTGTTTTCTTTAGATTTTTGTCAATCAATAATTTCCATAACCCATTATATGATACCGACATATCTACACCTCATGTTTGCTGTTAGTTTTACTGTTAGTTAGGCTTTCATTATGAAAATATTGTATCATACTTGAATTTTAATTGGAAATAATTTATTCGTTTTCTCAAATATTTATTGTATTCCTAATCGCTACACTAAGGCCGCAATCGTTGTTGCTTCGCAAGTTAGCAAGCAGTGCCCCCGTACGTACACGGGCGCGTTTTGCTTGTTGGAGGCACATCCCCAATCCCCTTAGAATGTCATCTTCGATGTCAAGCTGCGCCCTCACTTTGTGAGTGCTGATACATTCCTGCTCTGCCGGAATTGCAAAAAAGTGGGCAACCATCAATTTTCATTTTGATGGTTGCCCGTAAGTTTATCTCTGCTGCTGTCGCTTCTTTTTCAGGTCTTCCTCCTGATTCCATATCTGCTGTGCAGCATAGAAGGATTCCACATTTTGCTTCGCAATCTGATAATCACGCATCTCTTTTTTTATTTTCTTGTATTCGCTGTAAGCTGACTTTTTCTCTGAAAGCAGTCTTGCAAATTCTTCATTCAGAACCTTTACCTTCGGGATCTTTCCATCCGGCAGTTTTGGAAATGCTTACTTGGCTGACTTATGAAGAGTGATTTCATCCCGATGTGCCTCATAGAATTTTTTGCTGTAACCGGATTTTCGATACGCAATGTACGTTTCCCTGGTCTTGGCATAATTGATAATGTGAGTTTTGAGCACCTTGTTCTGTGCCATCTTCTCCTCTGCATCTTTGATGGTTTTCATCAGTTCATGATATTTTGCAGAACTCCCATCCACCAATGCATCCAGCGTTTTCTTATCGTGAATAGCATGTTGTTGTAAAAACAGGATAGATTCCGCAAACTGTTTCTACATTATATTTTTTCGCCCACTGGACATATCCGCCGTTCTTTCCCTGTGCCATTTTTTCCTGAATATCAACTACCAGATCAAACTTCCGTTTTTCTGATTTTACAACTTTCTGATCAAATGCTTTTTCATTTTTCTCTGGTAAATCTTTCTCCCCGGCAATTATCTTTTTTCAGATTTTCTTCCGTATAATCTTCTCTCAGAGAACGGAATCTGATAAAACGCATCTGCTCTTTCCCACATATTGCAGTATGCTTTCCCACGTTTAATCTCATACTCTTCCTGCTGTAAAAATTTCAGAAGTTCCTCAAAATCTGCCGGCTTCTGATCCAGGCATTTCAGAATATCTTCCCGGATAACATCCCTCATACTGTTCACACGTTCCGGGTACTTTGTCCTCCGCCGCCTCTCACTCGGCTTTACTTTTGAATAACAGAAAGTCCATGCTCCAGACAGATAATGTCGCTTAGTCTCTGCAATGCAATTCCGGAAAACCAGAAATCCCGGAACTTCCGGTCACATTCCAGATTGGTGGAATTGAAAATGATGTGGTTATGAATATGCGCCCGGTCCACATGAGTTGCCACAATAAATGCATGCTTCCCTTTTTGTGAATCTCATACCGGTTTCATACCCTACTTCATTTGCTTCCTCCGGTGTGATTTCACCCGGCTTGAAAGACTGGCGGATCTGATATGCAAGCACATCTCCCTTAGGCTGCCGCCATGTTTTATGCAGATATTCTTTTTTTTTTTGCCTGAAGCAAATTCCAGATCAACCAGCTCCGGATTACACTGATAAGATGAGATATATTTTCCATCTTCCGTCTTATCCCCGTTCATTGCATAATCTGTTCTATCTTTCAGGCACTGCATCACGCTCCGTCCTTTGTTCTGATGCATTGCTATCAGTTTTGTTGCCGCCATTCTCTCACCTGCCTTACATAATTGCTGTTAATCTGTCCAGCACTTTTCTCATTTCCTGTAATATTTCCTTCTGATTATTTTTCATTTCTTCAATATCCTCATGGTAAATGCTTCCTGTTTCATTTGCTTTTTTGCATACTGATTCAGATTATTTCCTGATATCTGTAACAGTCTAAGAATTTCTTTTAAGTCAGACAAATCCATCACAATAACATATCCATGAGTTGCCATTCTCACCAGATAAGCTGTGAGGCTGGAAATACCAGCCTCCTCCATTCGGTCACGAATCTTCATAAGCTCATCTTCTGTAACTCGCAGCTCTAGCCGTTCAATCCGCTGTTTCAACGATCTTTTCATCTGGATCCATCTGATCCACTTTTTTCTGCCATAGGCATCCTCCTTCTTCCTGAAATAAAAAAAATCCGCCCAGATTAGAACCTAATCTAATCTGAACGGAATACTCATTCAGGCTTGATATTTTCCAAGCAGAAATATTTTTAATCATTACCCTTTTTTGTTAGCTACAAGAATTTACAACCTTTTACACCAGCTGCATTATAGCTTTTCATTCCTGTTAGCAAATCTACAATAATTTTACTGTTAGCAATTTGCATTTTCTGTTAGCAAAAATGCTCATTTTTTGATTTGCTGTTAGCAGAAAAACAACAAAAAAAACGGCAATGATTTTTCTCTCATTACCGCTTAAAATAGAGCGTTCCCCTATAGGAATCGAACCTACAATAAGGTCTTAGGAGTTCAAGTCACTACAGAAAATCTATGTTTTTCTTTGGTCAACATAAGTCAAGCAACAACTTGATTTTACTGACTTTCCTGTAAATCCATGTCAAAATAAGAAAACTGAAAATCATCCAAGTTAAGCACCTCTCGCTGACAAATGAGTGACACTGTCACCCTGAGGGTTCAACCATTCCGTTCCTGCGAATTCATATTTATGGCTACCATTCTCACTGAATATGCGGTAATGATAACACTGTTTTCTTATTAGATTATCTATATTATAACGTGTGTGAGGTCGGATGTCGATTGTTTTTTTTGACCATTATTTACTCCGCATTACACGTACTCTCTTCTATGTTATAAAATCAAGCATCTTCTGCATATACACCATCTCCATAATATAGAAAAGAGGAGTCCCCGCAGGTTTCCCCCCGGTCGCAGGCCTCACAGGTTTCTGCAACGCGATCACTGTATTTGCAGTTTATTCCGCAATGGGAATGGGTTTTCGGTCTCCATCCCGACCACTGGAACAGTTTTAAGGTCTCTGTTCCGACCTTATATACATCTTTTATATTTTAATTATGCAAGATAACTTTTTTAGAATCTGCAACAAGTTGTTGCTAAATTAACTGCTTATTTATGAACTCAATTCCGTTACCAGTGAAGAATATCTTTTTGTCCGGTTCTTTATATCCTCCTCACTGACACCATAATAACAATATAAATCTCTGGCTATTTTCTTAAACCTTTTTTTATGACCGACTTATTTCCAGAGTAAGATATTCCAAATATATTCCAGGTATAATCTACCTCTATTTCCATTAAATCCTCACCAATTTTTATTTCATATAAATGAAAATCCATGGGAATTACATTATCAGGCATTTGGTCAATCAATTTATTTCTAATTTCCATTTCATTCAAAAATTTTTAACAGATTCTTCATTATGAAAATCTGGTTTTGGAATATCCTTCCTTTGGCCCAAAAGTTCTGGTTTATGCTGCATAATCAAACTAGCTTTTAGATTTTTCTGTCGTTCTATCCAATTTGTTGCGGCAGGATTGATTTCCACTAAATCATAATGAACCTTTGCGTATTGCACCACTTCCGCAAGGGTATGCGGGTTGGCCGCTATTCTCTTTTCTATCCTTTTTCGTCTGGATTGATAGATAGCATTTCGGATTCTAATCTTTAGAGATTGCTTTTGAGCTTCTCCAAATATAAAAACACTTGTGGGACCATCTTCACCATTTATTATAGAAACTTGATTGATACTTTTATTTTTCATAAGTGCCCTCTACTCACAAATCCCGATTATATCGGTGATTCACAATCTTTTAGCCAAAATCGCAGTTCCATAACCGTCACAGCAATTTTATACTTTTACTTCGATTTCAATCTTTTTCTGGTGGATTGGCTAAAAGCCTGTCAATATCATTTTCCTCAACACCAGCCATTTTTGCTATGCGCCGTAACCGTAAGCACATGACCTCCATTAACACGAATACTTTTTGTCCTTCTGCAATATTAACAGAATTATTCTGTCTGCTAATTGAAGCACCCTTCGCCAATTTTATTGGTGTTTTTAACGCTTGTGCCAGATCCTCTACCGGATTTAGTAAGTGCTGCAACATCGCCCCATTATATGCTTCCTTATCTTTAATAACTGTATTTTTATAATTAGATGTAAGTGCTCTTGTATTGGGATTAATATAACTTGATATTGATTGCATCATCTCAACCTCCAATTATTTTCATTCCTCTGTCATTCGGAATCTATTCACTCTCCATAACGGTCCAAGTGATCTATTACTTTTATGACCATCTATACCAAGTTCCGCTATTCAAAAGCTGTGACATACTTTCTTCATATCTTTTCACTGCTTTCTGCTGAATGGAACTAGGCACCACATAATCGTTACCAACTTCACGTATTTTCCCATTTACCAGTTCGCAATGTGTCCCGTTTATCACAAATTCTCTGCTTGTATCCACTCCCTGTGACGCAAGAAAATCTAAAATATAATCGGTGTATGTATCTGTCATACTTGAAAAATACTGCTGATCCGCAAAATGTATCAGGGAGCTCAGACCACCTATCATCATATTGCATCTTTCATCATCTGCCTTGCTTCCGTTTCCATAGCCCTCGCCCCAGACAAAATCTTCCTGTACCGTCATGCTGTATCCATTTCCAAGATTAAATCTGCTTCCAACCCCAATCGTGATACTGTTTGTACTGGGATCATATGGTTTGTACCCTCTGGTTTTAAATGGCTGCTGTACGGTTCCAAAGGTTTGAATCTCGGATGGGAGATATGACATACCCGTAATTGCCGTAAACGCTTTCTGCCCATTCACATAAAAGGAAGTATGGGTTGCACTGTCTATATCCGCTGTAATCTCGACTTTCTCATCATTGGCAAAAGGATTCTGTCCGGTCATTCCGGTTCCATATGCAAACAGCATTCTTGTAAACTGATATCTTGTATGCTCATCAAAATGATTCAGTGTCTCTGTATCTTCTCCCTTTACATCTCCATTGCAAAAATCAACAAATTCATTTTTACTGCCATCCTTTGTAGATAGCTTACCTGTTTGTGTGTTATAAACAAAATTATAAGAACTTCCTACGCCTGTTATACCCCTTGCATTTCCTCCATTGCATTTTTTCGTTGATATTCCTCTGTCATTCGGAATTTGCAATCACTTTCCTTATATGGTCCAAGTGATTTATAAATATATAAGTAACCATATTATCTCCTCGTATTATATAGTAGTAGTTAGGCGTTTGCGAAACGCCACAGACCGCATAAATACGGCATTTTTTGTTACCAAATTAAAATAACTCCTCACCGGATATGGTATAATAGAGTTGACTAAAAACTACAAACCATGTACCCAAGAAAGGAGTTATTCTGATACATATGATACCATATAAACAGCTTTCTTTGGCAGATATTTTTCAAGATTGCCAAAATAAATTTAATAATGACAAGCCTGCATTTCTTTCTCTATTAGAAACCCATATCGATATTGATGAGTTTATTCCGATTTCTTTTAGAAATCATTTCTATGCATCAACGGGAAGATCCCGTAAATACCCTTTACGTGCTTTCCTGTGGGCTTTGATTATCCAGCGTATCTTCTCAATCCCTACAGACCAGCTTCTTTTTAACTTTTTCTGGTTTACTCGAAACCGCTTCGTGATTTCTGCGGTTTTACCAAAGTCCCTGATGCCTCTAAGATTACACGCTTCAAACAGGACTTTTTAGATGATCTGCAGCTTGTTTTTGATCAACTTGTTGATATCACCGAACCAATCTGTCAGGCTGTTGATTCCGCAAAAGCCGATATGACCATCTTTGATTCTTCAGGCATTGAAGCTTTTGTTACTGAGAATAATCCCAAGTATGCTAACCGCATTATCAGACAGCTTAAGGCTTATGCAAAAGCTAACAGCTTCGACAAGAATTATGATCCTTATAAAGCCGCTTATGGTTCTATGCCTTCGCACGCGTCTGCTAATCCTGAAATTAAACAGTTATACATCAATGGGCATTTCTGTTATGTCTTCAAATTTGGCGCATCATTACCAACGGTCTTGGAATCATCAGGCATATCGCTTTTTATAACAAAAACTTTATAGCTTCCCATCCTGACATTACCGTTGAAAAGAAATCTGATTCACCTGATGAAGACAAGTCTGTCCATGATTCCAGGCTTTTAATTCCAACCCTGAAAGATTTCTTTTTTAAAGCATCCATTGATTAATCCCAAAACTTTTCTTGGCGATGCTGCTTTTGATACTGCGGCACTCTATCCCAAACTTCTTACCGGTAATACGTTCGGAGATCATAAACACTTTGATAAAGCTTATATCCCACTGAATTCCAGGGCTGGTCTTGAAAAACAGGACTACACGATTAATGAAAATGGGATTCCCTGCTGTCCTCATGATGATTCACTTCCCATGAAATATGAAGGAATATCAAAACTCAGAAGCGGTGTTACCAGATATAAGTTTGTCTGTCCTAAAAAATCAAGTGGATCAAAAATGCATCTACTGGCAGATCCCAGCGTCACTGTACATGTGATGATCCATGTACAGCTTCTTCTTGTGGCAGAATGGTGTATATTTATCCTGAAAAGGATCTCCGTGCATATCCTGGCGCTATCCGTGGTACAGAAGAATGGAATAACACTTACAAAATCAGAACCACCGTAGAAAGAGATATTAACCACATCAAGGATAATCTTTGTCTGGCCGGAAGAAGAACTCAGAATGAGAAAACACTTCACGCCGATCTGGTCCCTTGCAGGAATTACCCAACTGATAACAGTTGTACTTTCGGATAAAATCAATCATCACGAATTTATTCGCAGCTTAAAACCTCTTATTGCTTAGGACTTACCAACTCAATAAAGTCTACGGCTTATTTAAGTGCGCCTAAAACAGCTCAATATCCGTTTTGGTCATTAAAATCATGCTATGCTCAATTCTGTTTCTATTTTGATTCAAGTTTGCGAACGAGCATCGCGAGTTTCGCAATTACCTATATAGTAGTAGTTTTTTATAGACCCTCTCCAAGGTCTTTACAACTATTAGGTCATAGTCCATTCTTTACCTCTTCTGTAGGTTCGACTATGATATATAAGATGCTGTGGATTGGTTTTATTTCTCCTACCACTTGATGGTTTTAGGAAGGCTCAACCACAGTCTCTTTGTTCATTTGTTAATCAGTTAGATACCGCATGACGGTTTATTTAGAACGAGGTTACAATCACAAGGAGCACCCTGTGGTTCTAAAACAGCATTAATACATTTCAAAGGAGATTTATTATGATTTACATAGGAATTGATGTTGCAAAGGATAAGCATGATTGCTTTATCACCAACTCTGATAGCGAAGTGTTGTTTAAAGCATTTACCATCTTCAACAACTTAGATGGTTTTAATGATCTTTATCAAAAGATTGAATCCGTTATGGATGATGTGACAAAAGTAAAAAAAATAGGACTGGAAGCCACTGGACACTATAGTTACAATCTCCTTGGATATCATTGACCAAAAAGAATT
>VOFJ01001944.1_pt1 | contig 12067 bp, 11 predicted proteins | sample 5384081 | NCBI WGS metagenome assembly VOFJ01 (sample SAMN12384729, study PRJNA508395) | human gut metagenome | isolation source: healthy gut I | host: Homo sapiens | reverse complement strand
GCGTTGCAGTAATGCAGGGTACTAAGCGAGTGGATAAAGTAACCTCGGTAAGAGGGGCGAGCAATTATGCAGACCGTAAATGACAAGTGAATTCGCCGTATCAGCTAGAAAGGTCTCTGAAAGAGAGCAAAGTGGAAGCTGAACCTGGGGCGTAGTGCAGCCATGGAACGTGCGAAGAAACTGGAAAAACACGGAGTGGAATCCTCGGTATATAGGAAAACGGCAGTATGAAAAGTGGAACTGAGAGACCCATCACCGAAAGGTAAAAAGAAAGTAAGTTTCTGCTTGAAATCGTATTTTGATGGAGGGAAGTCTGAGAGAACATAGTACCAAATAATGACTGTGCAAGAAAACGCAGTCTATGGAAGCTGTTCCGCGTTTCCATTCATGTTTGTGTGAGAGAAAAAGAGTGAGAGGTCTTGTCATGCACTAACAACCCATGTGAAAAAAAGTTCGACAACTTCAAAAACAAACTATGGCATCCGAAGGAGCAAATGTGATAGCCGCAGCGCACTTTGCCGATAAGGCACGTGATGATGTACTTTGAAGATGGAAACGGGCAAAGTCACAACAAGGGTCCTGTGGTGAAAGGCAGTATCGAAATCAGAAGAGATGAAATATTGAAAACAATCAGAACCAGATTATTTTGGAAAGCATAAACCTAATTCCCCAGTAAAGCTTGAGTTATGATACCAAAACCTATTTAGTTAAAGACTTTGAATACCATTTGCGAGCCAGAATTGTGCAGATGGCCACCAAGATAGCAATAGAGCCAGTATTCAAGCTGACTTTAGAGATTGTTCCTATGGATTCCGGACCGAAAAAGAAGTGCCAGGCAAGCACTGGAAGTGGTAAGGAAAGCGTGTAACAACAAAGGGCTATTATGTAGTAGACGCAGATATTGAGAAGTTTTTTGATAACGTAAACCAAGATAAACTGATGAAACTGGCAGAGCAGAGAATATCAGACCGTAGGATATTGAAGCCGATAAGACAATGGTTAGTATCAGGAGTATTATACGGAAATGTACTGACAATTTCCGAACTGGGAACAAGCCAAGGTTCAGTTATATCTCCAAAGTTATTGGCAAACATCTACTTAAATACACTGGACAGACTGTGGGAAAAGTATGGACTTACTCACGGTATTCTTGTAAGGTACGCGATGATACAGTCATCATTTGCAAGAATAAGAAAAATGCAAATCACGCACTGAACTTATTGCAGTACATCATGGCAAAACTGGATTTAAAGCTACACCCAGTAAAAACAAAGATTGTCAGCATGTGGGACGGAAAAGAGGGATTTGACTTTCTTGGAATGCACCACAGAAGAATGACAACGGAAACAAGCAAAGGACAATTGTATGAAGAAACTTATCAGTACCCGAGCAGGAAAGCCATGAAGAAGATGAAAGCAGAAATCAAAAAGAATGTAAACGGTCGAAGTCTGTTAGTTGCAAAGGAAGAGGATTTAATAAAGAATCTAAATCCGAAAATCATAGGTTGGAAGAATTATTATTCCACCAAAACAAATGAGACATGGATGCAGGAATTAGACTGGTATATTATCTGCACCTTTACAAGATGGTATAACAAAAACACCAAAGGCGTAAACATATGTCAAGAGTGGGATTTGTTAGAAATAGCATTTACGAAAAAGGATTAAAGAAAATGGCTAGAGCATGACGTAATGCTGTAGAAAGAAGAATGTCGGAAAGCCGTGTGAGGGAGAACCTCATGCACGGTTTGATGAGGGGCGGATGAAATTTTCATCCGCCTACTCTACACAAATGACTTGTGAGAGGACGCTTCTATTTGCCCAATCAACATCGTGAATGCACCACAAAATCTGCAATTTACGTTATGGAGCTCACGGAGTTTAAGCTTTGATTACTGCCACTCGTAACATGGATTGACGGATTCTCACAACTGGGATGTTGCGTGCTGCACAGCCTTGGTTTAATAAAAAATAGAACTGATTTGTTTTCAGGATTTTGGGAGCGGCCGGTCGGCCCCAAAGCAGACATTGCGATTTCAAAAAGCCAATGTAATTGGATTTTGAAATCACGATGGATGCTTTCTTAGTACCGCTGCCAGCGACAACAAGCGGAAAGCGCTCCTGAAAACAAACAGTTCTATTTTTTATGTTTATAAATACTTTAGGCATGCAATACAACACAACCTGCAAAAATCTGTAACACCACCCACAAGCGGCAGTGCATAAGTTAAACTCCGTTTGTATTAAGAAAAAAGGAAAATGAGCCGATATACATAGCAGTGAAATGAAATCGAAACAGGAGATATCAAATAGATGAGAGTAGAACAGCAGAATCAGATTCTGGAGGCGCTGCAGCAGGCGGCAGGCAAAGATGTAAAGACTGCCTCCGGGATTGTGGCAGAAAAGGCTAAGACGATAAAGAGTGTGAGCGACAGACAGACTTCCATTCAGATGAAGGATACTACCTACCTGAATCCTGCCAGAGAGAAGAAAAAGTCCATAGCGGAAAAAGATTGAAGAGAGTTCCGAGATGGATGCTTTTGAACGCAAAAATCAGATGGCAGTTTTATCAAATACAACATCGGAAGAAGATTATGCGAAAATGCAGGAGGAAGGTTTTTCCCTGGATTCCACAGATTCGCATACGATCATCACGGTGACAGACAAAATCAAAATGCAGCTTGCAAAAGCAGGAAAAGAAGTGTTTGGAGATGACCTTGATGCAGAACAATTAGAAGTGATGACAGGAAGTGCGGCACTCGCAAGTCAGCTGGAACAGGCATTTAAGGAAGCTGATCTTCCGGCGACAGATGAGAATATTGCAATGAGCATGGAGGCATTTGAACAGCTGCAGATGCTTTGCAGACCGATGACAGATGGTGCGATCAAATACATGTTGGATAATCAGTTGCAGCCAACAATAGAGAATTTATACATGGCACAGTTTTCGGGCAGTGCAGGTTATACAGGGCAGACTGTAGAAAACATGGAACAGTTGTCAGGACAGATCCAGAATATGCTCTCTTCCATGGGATTGCCGGTAAATGAGAATACTATGGCAGACTGCCAGTGGCTGATTCAAAACGATGTTCCCCTCACGGAAGAGAATCTGACCTATTATGAAGATCTGAAAACTTTGGAGCTCCCAACTGATCCATCACAGGCAATGGGACAGATTGCCGATGCAATTACAGAGGGAAATATGCCAAAGGATGCAATGGTGGCAGAGGGCTACAGTCTCAAAGATCAGGCACAGTATGCCGCAGATGTGATTGAAAATGCTAAAGATGAAGATGTTGCCTATGTTGTGAACAATGGTATGGAGCTGACCGTGGATAATCTTGCCAAAAGCAGCTGGAAAACCGTGGAAAAGATACAGAGAGCGGTGCAGAGAATCAGGAAGCTTATACGGATAAAGGTTTAGAACTCCTTACTGCAAAAAGACAGTTAGAGGAAGTACGTCTTGCAATGTCCGCGGAAGCGAATTATGCACTTTTGAAAAAAGGTATTTCCATCGATACAGAGCCTCTGGTGAAACTCGTTGATGAGTTGAAAAATATGGAAAACCAATACTATACAAATTTATTGGAAGCACAGGGTGCGGATGCAACCCCGGAAAATGTTGCACTTTTTGCAGAGACAACTGAAAAAAGTAGCGCAGCTGGGGCAGGTTCCGGCGTATGTGCTTGGAATCCCGGAAGCAGATGTTTCCACGATTGATGGAGCATATGAGCAGGGAATGCAGATGAAATCTGCACTGGAAAAAGCAGGTGTGCAGTATGAGACGTTAATGACAGCGCCACGCACCGACATGGGAGATTCCATCCAGAAGGCATTCTGCAATGTGGATGATATTTTAAACGATCTTGGCGTGGAAGCAACGGAAGAAAATCGTCGTGCAGTGCGTATTCTTGGGTACAATGGAATTGAAATTACGGAGGATTCCATTATACAGATGAAAGCCGCAGATGAAGAAGTACAGCGGATGTTTAAAAATATGACACCTGCTGTTGTCACACAGCTGATCAAGCAGGGCATTAATCCACTGGAAATGAAGATTTCGGATCTGAACCCGTGTTGCGGAGCAGGTGAGATCAGAAGTTGGAAAAGATGATAATCAGAAGTTCAGTGAGTATTTATATAAATTGGAAAAAAATAATCAGATCACAGAGGAAGAACGAAACTCCTATATCGGAATTTACCGTCTCATCCATCAGGTGGAGCAGACAGACGGTGCGGCGATCGGTGCATTGGTAAATCAGGGGGCAGAGATGAACATGAAAAATCTGCTCACTGCCGTGCGGTCATCCCACAAGACAAATCGCATGGATATTTCTGTGGACAATGATTACGGAGAGAGCAAAGAGCAGACGGTAAACACAAACTCCATTACAGATCAGATCGAGACCGCTTACCAGACAAACTGTATGAAGGACGCAGCTGATCTTTTGACACCGGGCAGATTGCAGCAGGTATTTGATCAGCATCCGGACTGGCAGAATATGACTCGAGGAATTTGCGCATGCACTTGCGGAAACTGTCGACACAGACGCAGAGCCGAGCGGGAATATCTTCAGGAACAGATGCGGATGGTGCAGGAAGCAGCGGCTGCTCCGGATGAGATTTACCGGATGTTAGAGCAGTTTGATCTGCCAAACAGCGCAATGAATGTCAATGCTATCCAGTCGATGATGGCGAACCGTAATCAACTGTTCCGACAGATCTTCGGGGAAGAGAGTACGAATCCGGATCGTGAGAAAAAATCACAGCAGAAGATATCGAAGCGATCAAGGAAAGTATTATCGAGGATTTTGGAGAGGCAGTTTCGGAGCCCAAAGCATTGGCAGAGGTTCAGGAGACATTGGGAAAAGTTGCGGAGAACGTGATGAAGACGATGATCTCCAGCGATGAAGTGACCAGCATTGATGTGCGCGAGATGCGTCTTATGCAGGCAAAACTTTCCATTAATCAGACTTTGGCGAAAAAAGAGCAGTATTCCATTCCGGTTCTGGTGGGGGATAAAGTGACCAATGTTTCCCTGAAGATTGTCCGTGGAGTAGAGACAAAAGGTTATTGTGGACATTATGTTAGAAAGCGAAATGTCTGGTAAGATCGCAGCGACATTTCAGGCGAAAGAGGAAGGAATCAGCGGTCTGGTTGTGACCGATAAACAGGAGACAAGAGATCTTCTGGCAGATCAGATGGGATTTCTGGCATCTGCCATTCAGGAGAGTGACGGAGAGCAGGTAGACCTCAGATTTGCAATAGAAAAAAACCTCGATTTAAATCATTTTTCCGGTGTCGCATCGGGAAAGAGTGGAAATGTAACGTCTGTGAATGATTCGGCAGCTTCTACGAAAGAAGCTGTGGATAAAGAGGGACAGTCCACAGAGGGAAAAAAAGAGGATTCTGTATACAAAGTGCAGACTGCCCGTTTATACCATATTGCAGAGGCATTTTTAAAAACAATCCGTGAATTTGAATAATTACGATGATTCGTTTTGCGGGAGTTCGTCTCAAGATAAGTTTTAATGCCGGTGTAAATAGCGTTGACTAATTGATCCTGATAGTCATCCTGCAAAAGCAGTTCCGCCTCTATTGGATTGCTTAAAAACCCACATTCTACGATGACCGTAGGTGTGGGTGTTTTTTTTAGAAGATAATAGCTTTCGTTTGCCTTGGCGACACGGTGGTTGGTTGTCGGGATCGACCTGTTCGATCAGAGCTGTCTGCAAACTCTCGGCAAGTTTTTTCCCATTTTCTGACTGTCCATAATAAAAGACCTGTGCTCCCCTGAATTTCAGGTGAAGTGTAACTGTTCTGATGAATACTTACCGTAAAAAGGGCATTGGAATCCTCGATAATTTTACAGCGTTTCTGCATATCCTCCGCTTTTTTATTGGTTGCGCCCTCGGAATACAGTCCGGCATCTGTGTTTCGTGTCATCACAACTTTGATGTTATTTTGTTCTAATATTTTTTGCAGTTTTAATGCAATCTGAAGATTGATGTCTTTTTTTCCAACGCGTCATTGATGCCGATTTTTCCCGGATCATCACCACCATGACCGGCATCTACAACAATGCAGACAGGCGCAGATTTTGCCTGCTCGCTCTGTACAAAAACAGCTCCTTTACGGGCGAGGACAAAGGCACAGAGAATCACACAAAGTCCCATAAGCAATTCTATTTTTTTTTTCATAAAAAATCCCACAGTTTGTTTCTATATTGTATTCACAAACTGTGGGAGATATGAATCTATTGATCGGTTGTACCTGAATTTGCGTTTCAGGATCGTTTTCAAACACTAATTGATATATTTGATAATGGTATCCCAGATAGAGGAATCTTCCATTCCAAGTTTCCAGAAGGAACTACCGGCAAGACCATAGGTGTCCATGACGGTAAGCTTTTTCTCCAATGAAGTTGCATCTTCAATCCAGATCTTGTAGTTGACACCACCATTTTGATATTCGACATAATTCTGTCCGATATCATCGAGCCATACAGGCTGCACACCATTTGCACTGATGAGTTTCTGTACTTCTGTCATATTGGTCGCATAGGAAGATAATTCGTAATCAACGGTTGTGTCCGTTTCATCGGTTGCAGTGGAATCGGATTCTACCGGTGTCTCGGACCAGACTCTTGTGTAAAATGGCATACCGAGGATTACCTGGTTTGCAGGAACTTCTTTTAAAGTATTTTCCACACCATCTGTCACGAAACCAATCGAAGCAACGGAACCAGCTTCCGGGGAACCTGCATAATGTTCATCATATGCCATGATCACAACATAATCAGCAAAAAAGAGCCTGCTCGGCACGATTATAAAATGCAGTGTAATCACTTGGAACATAATTATCAACGGAAAGTACAATTCCATTGTTGGCACATTTTAATGACAACTCACGGATGAATTGAATGTAGGAGTTTCCTACAGCATCCGCATTCAATGCTTCAAAGTCGACATTAATTCCATCCAGATTGTACTGGATAGCGGCAGAGATAATATTGTTGGTCAGATTATCTCTGGAGGAAGTGTGGGAAAGCACTTCTGCGGTATTGAACGCTGTCATTTTCCAGATTGCTGATCAATGCCCAGACTTCAATGCCATTCTGGTGACAGTAATCAACATAAGTGGAACTTGCAAGGGAAGCAATGTTTCCATTGTTGTCGTTTAAGTAAAACCAGGTTGGAGAAAGTATGTTAATTCCCTTTGTTTTCTGTAAGATAGAAGCAAGATTGTCGTTGGCAGACTGATTGGTTACCTGATGCCATGCCATATTAATCTTGTAATCTTTGGTAATATGGGAAAATTCTTCTGCAACATAGTCACTGGAAATTGTCGTAGTAGAAGTTGTTCCAAGTTTATTGGATTTGATATAACCGATATATCCATCATTTGTGGCAACTTTTGTCCAGGTATCACCCGGTTCTAAAATAGTGAGCTCGGTATTTTTATCTGCTTCTGTAAGAATCGGACTTTTGATACCGCCTTGATAACGGATTTCTGTTTTTTGCTTTGCAGAAGCAATGGTATAATCACCCCATGCATTGGTAAGAACGACACGGTTTGGATCCGTATAGTAATTGTACTGAAAATCAGAGTACTGTTTGACAAAATCGATTGCAATATAAGCGGTAGAGGCATCTGCTTTTACAATTGTCTGGCCAAATGACTGTGTATCTTTGTTCACGGTGTAATCAGAACTTTCCGCGTTTACGGAAATCAGATCATTGGCAGTTGTGTAACGGAGGATATTTTCATTGGGATCCCAATAAAAACGTGCATTGAGATAGTTCCGTACTGTTTCATAACTTAAATAAACTTCTCCGTTTACAAGTTTTCCTTTGGTATCAATGACTTCGTTGTTGCATATGAGAGCGACATCTGTATCCGAAGTCAGTCCATAATATTCAGACAGATCTTTTTGTCTCCTTGGAAGGAGTGTATTTTTCAATGATATTTCCTAATACCATAAATAAAACAACGACAATGATAAGTGCGATAGCCGCAATAAACGGTATAATTTTTTTCTTCATAAAAGTTCCTTTCTATCGAAAAAAAAAGTGCATTTTTGAAAACAAATTTTTATCAAATTGTAAAATGTAATGATATGTATGGTGAAATGGATTACATTTACAGAAACAATTGTAGCATATTGACACTTAAAATCATAGTAAAAGTATTATTAAGAATTTCTTATTCGTGGACATAAAGAAATTGTAAATTTGAACCGACAGAAATGCAAAGAAGCCGCGGACTCCCCCGCGGCTTCTGAATCTTTTTCTTATCAAATAGTGTTATATAGACACCTGGATCATCAGGTTTTGAGGCCTTAGAACATCCACTGCTTTTATGCATAAACGATATCTACAATATAATAAGTTACAAGAATGAATGTCAAAAGTCTCCATTTACAAAAGGAGAGAATGACAAAATAATACAGGTTCATTTAGAAACCTTGTCAAAATGTACCTCTTTCAGCCTCCCTTCTTCAAACACGTAATCCCTCATGTAAGAGGTATCTTCGTGAATGGATAATTGATTTGATACATTGAGGGAATCGCTTGGAGTTCCCTCAAGCCAGATCGTCACACCTCTGTTTTCTAAGGCGGACAGTTCCATATAGAGTTTTTTCTGTTTTTTTCAACCATAAGATTTTCTCCTGCTTATAGTCCTGACCAAAAAGGAAAACGCATAGGTTACATTTGTGATATATTATTATCCTGTTCTGGCAATTCCTCTTGGCTGTCCGGAAGAGATTCCAGCTCAGCTTCGATAGAATTCCCCATTTCCTTCTGGGTAAATAATTGCAGATGGTTCTCTAATACAGAACGTTTTTCCTGTTCCTTTTTTACAGTAAAAAGCGAAACAATATTAGGATCCCATTGCATTAAGGTGAATACCTGAGGGTTTACCGGGTAGGTTGTCACAGCGAGCATTTTCAAAATCTGCCTGGTAAATAACCGCATACAGATAGGTACCTTCAAACAAATTTTCATCGACACGGGCACTTGACAGCCGGAGCAGATCTTCCTCGGAAAGATTTAAAGCTATGCCGCAGACAGAAGTTCCTTCATCCTCATTTAATAAGGAAAGAACACGCTGCTGGTTCAAAACAATATAATCTTCGCCGGTAGGAAAAGAAATTCGGATATCAATCAGATTATTGGTGTGAACGGATTCCGGTAAGCGGATATCTGATAATTCGAGATAGCGGTTACGTTCTGTAAGTCTTTCATCCGAATAGAAAAAATCGGCTGTGAGAAGCTGTCCTTTTTTCAGTGCCGTTTTCGCATATTGACCGATCAGATTTTTGCTGTCAGAAGCATAGAGAATCGATTGACTGCGTGGAAGTTTTACCGTGCACGAGGTCAGATCATCCTTTGTCAGTGCTTCCCCGGCAGGAAGTGCTTTTGACAGAAGATACACGTTTGTGTCCACGTAGGCGTTCTGTTCGGCTTCGTAGGCAGACACTGTCTGCTTTAATACCCTACAATTGTAGCGCTGGATCAAGAGCAGAATCGACAAAGGAATGCCTGCAATGCATATGCTGATGAAAAAAAAGTAATTAAAATTGTTTTTTACGATTGTGTAAAATGTGAATGCCTCCTAAAAGCAGTTCCTGTAAAAAGGGAACTGTTCTTTTTCGATATGAAACGGATTCTTGAAAAAGGGAATTTGCGCCATGGACAGATGATATTTTTTACGAAAAGCCTGCATATCATTTCCTTCTCCGAACAATACTAAATAGTAAAAGTCTTCCCCTGATTTCTGCCCGATAAAAGTTGATTGAATAAATTTGTGGTAAAGTTGCTCTTTCCACGGCGCAAGGCTCGCCTATTACGATTTTCCGGTCGCATCGTAAGAATTCATTGTAGTTTGTCTCTGTCAGCACACCAAAATCATACAGCAGATAACAGTAGCCATGATTTAAAATTTGCGGAATTTCCCCAATTGAAACCGCAGGGTAATAATCAACATCATAAATGGTAAACATATTATGAGGGCTTTCTTTTTTGTGAAAAAAAAGGTGTGTCTTTGGATGTGAATCCGGACAGACTCTCAAAGTCCTGGGACTGGTTTAGTTCCAGACAGGCAGTGGAACAGCGCAGTTTGGAAGCACAGTAGTTTGACAGTGCAATGGAAAGATGCGTGACACCACAGCCGTGACCGCGAGCCACAGATGCCGATCGAATAATGTTTTAAGGTTGTCTTTTTCTGAAATTTAAAAATTTCTTTTTTTTTCCCCTTTCGAAAGATAATACATGAAAGAATAAATCTGTTTTGGTTTCGGTACAGGTAAATGCATCCCCCGTCAAAAGGAAAGCAGTATACTTTACAGCCGAGTTTTCCTGCAAGTTTTTTTGCAGAGGACTGGTTATTGTAATTACAGATAAAAGCGGTGTTTCCGAGACAGGATAATTCCAATCCGGTGGAGATGGTCTGTGCGAGATCCCACGGACTGCCACTTAAGATAAAAAAGATTAAAATTCTCTGGCCTAATTCTATTATATCCTTCTGATATACACCAAAAGTCTTTCACATAAATGGCGTCTTTTGGAATCGGGCGGTTCAATCCCCTGACCGTAGTCCGGGATACCGCGGAAATATTTGTAATAACAGATACCATTCTGTTCTTTGACTGCCGGATGCTCCTGCGGCATGGAACGCAGATGATTGTTACCATTACGTTCTGTGTAAACGGCAGGATAACCATTTGCAGTTAAGGTGCTGGCAAGTGCTATGGCAATATGTGTTGTGCCAATACCTGGTTTGCTTCCAAAAACAGAAATATTTTTGATTGTGAGATGGGAAACGGATGGACACGCTGTTTTTTTAGATCCTGTTCAAGAGCTTCTTTAAAAAAAGACGAATCGTTTCATATCTGTCCGCCGCATCATATGCAGTAGCTTTTTTGAATGATTGTCTGAAAAATAGTGGAACAGGGTTCCGTTGTATAGTCGCTCAGATATTGCAGGACTTTCCCGAGTCCATACACATCTGCGGAAGGCGTTACTGGAAGACCATTCAGAGCCTCCGGCGCAAAAAATCCATTGTTCCGTAAATTTGATAATTTTTTTTTCCAGAACCGGTAAAAAAAGATGCAATTCCAAAATCGATTAATTTTATCTGATTTCCACATACTATAATATGCTCTGGTTTTAGATCCTGATATAGGATTGGATATGGCATTAAATGATGCAGATAATCTAAAATATCACAAAGCTGGATGCCAAATTTTTATTAAAGTTCATGGAAATTAGCAATGCGTAATGAATTTACGTATTATTGCTCTTGCGGTTGGCTTCAGATACTTCGGGTGCGACCGGCTTCCATGATGATGACGGGCGGTGTGTACAAGACCCGGAACATATTCACGGCGCCGTAGCTGATGCGCCATTACTAGCGATTCCGGCTTCGTGTAGGCGGGTTGCAGCCTACAGTCCGAACTGGGCCCAGTTTTTCAGGATTTCCTCCGCCTCGCGGCTTCGGCCCCCTCTGTACTGGGCATTGTAGTACGTGTGCAGCCCTGGGCATAAGGGCCATACTGACCTGACGCGTCGTCCCCACCTTCCTCCCAGTTGATCTGGGCAGTCTCGCCAGAGTCCCCACCTTCACGTGCTGGTAACTGGCAACAGGGGTTGCGCTCGTTGCTGGACTTAACCAAACATCTCACGACACGAGCTGACGACGGCCATGCAGCACCTGTGTAACGCCTCCGAAGAGTCGCATGCTTTCACATGTTGTTCATTACATGTCAAGCCCAGGTAAGGTTCTTCGCGTTGCATCGAATTAAGCCACATACTCCACCGCTTGTGCGGGGTCCCCGTCAATTTCTTTGAGTTTTAATCTTGCGACCGTACTCCCCCGGCACGCTTAACGCGTTAGCTCCGGCACGCAGGGGGTCGATTCCCCGCACACCAAAGCGTGCACCGTTTACTGCCAGGACTACAGGGGTATCTAATCCCTTTCGCTCCCCCTGGCCTTCGTGCCTCAGCGTGGTTAATGTCCAGGAACCCGCCTTCGCCACGAGTGTTCCTCTCGATATCTACGCATTT
>VOFJ01001945.1_pt1 | contig 12077 bp, 15 predicted proteins | sample 5384081 | NCBI WGS metagenome assembly VOFJ01 (sample SAMN12384729, study PRJNA508395) | human gut metagenome | isolation source: healthy gut I | host: Homo sapiens | reverse complement strand
TTCAGCACGAACTTCTCGCGCTCGGCACCGGTGGAAACGAACTGGATCTCATGACCCAGCTGCTTTTCCAGAAATTCCACATAAGCCTTTGCTTCTTTGGGGAGGTCATCCCAGCTCTTGCATCCGGAGATATCGGTGTTCCAGCCGGGCAGCATAGTGACGACGGGCTTTACACGGTCCAGATCGGACAGCGGGTCGAAGTTGGGGACTTTCACTCCATCCAACTTGTAACCGGTGATGACCGGGATCTCCTTCATGCTGCTGAGCACATCCAGCTTGGTGAGGGCAATCTTATCCGCGCCCTGACAGGCCAAACCATAGCGGCTGGCTACACAGTCAAAGGGGCCCACCCGGCGCGGACCGGCCGGTGGCGGCACCGTACATTCGCCGCCGGCCTTGCGCAGCTTCTCGTTCCACCTTTCGCCCATGGCATTCTCGGCGGCGAAGGGACCTGCACCCACGCAGGTGGAGTAAGATTTCAGCACACCGACCACGTGATCGAGCTTGCAATTCGGAATGCCTGCGCCCAGCGGCGCATAGGCTGCCAGCGTGTTGGAGCTGGAAGTGAAGGGGAAGATACCATAATCGATATCGCGCATGGCACCCAGCTGCGCTTCCAGCACGATGCGCTTGCCGCTGTCGTGGGCCTGCTGCAGGAAATGCGCCTGCATCGCAGATGTAGGGAGAGAACTGTCCCGCCTGCATCCGGCACCATTCCAGCAGGGCGTCATAGCTCATGGGCTCCTGATGGTAACAGCCCGCCAGCTCCAGATTCTTGGATTCCAGGATCATGTGCAGGCGGTCCTGCACGCGCTTTTCGTCCAGATGGAGCAGGTCGCCCAGACGCAGGGTCTTTTTGCGGTACTTGTCGCTGTAGGCGTAGGCAATGCCGCGGCGGGTGGAGCCGAACGCAGGTGCCCTTTCTTGGCCAGACGGTCTTCTTCCAGCCCGTCCTGTACCTTGTGCCACGGCATGGAAATGGTGGCCTTGTCAGAGAGCTTGAGGTTTTCGGGGCCGACCCGGATGCCGCGCTGCTCGATGGCGTCCATCTCCCCGGCCAGATGATCCAGATCGATCACCATGCCCGCACCCAGCACACAAGCCACGTCCGGGTGCAGGATGCCGGAGGGCAGCAGGTTCAGGATGAACTTGCCCTGCTCCGTTACAACCGTGTGGCCGGCGTTGTTGCCGCCCTGATAGCGGGCCAACTACATCGGCGTTTTCGGCTAACAGGTCGATGACACGGCCCTTGCCCTCATCGCCCCAATTGATACCAGTAACTGCGGTAAGCATAACTCTTTATTTACCTTCTTTTTTCGTTATTTACGATAGCCTGCACCTTGGTGGGCAGACCATAGATGCTGATGAAACCGGTGGCATCGCTCTGCTTGTAGTCGCCGCCTGCGGCAAAGGTGGCGATGTCTTCACGATACAGAGAGAACGGCGACCAGACACCTGCATTGATCATATTGCCCTTGTACAGCTCCAGACGCACCTTACCGGTAACGTTTTCCTGTGTGGAGGTGACAAAGGCACTCAGAGCTTTGCGCAGCGGGCTGAACCACTGGCCGTCATCATAGACCAGTTCGCCAAAGTGTGATGGCCAGCTCACGCTTCTTGTGGGCGGTGAGCTTGTCCAGCGTCAGAGTTTCCAGCACTTCGTGAGCTTTGTAGAGGATGGTGCCGCCGGGGGTCTCATACACGCCGCGGCTCTTCATGCCCACAAGACGGTTCTCCACTACATCGTACAGGCCGATGCCGTTGCGGCCGCCGATCTCATTCAGCTTGGCGATGATGGACAGCGGGCTTCATCTTTCGCCGTTCAGGCTCACCGGTACGCCCTGTTCAAATGCCAGCTCCACGAACTCGGACTTGTCGGGGCGGTCTTGGGGCTGACGCCCAGCTCCAAGGAAGCCCGGCTTATCGTACTGCGGGCTCGTTGCCCGGGTCCTCAAGGTCCAGGCCCTCGTGGCTCAGGTGCCACAGGTTCTTGTCCTTGGAGTAGTTGGTCTCCCGGCTGATCTTCAGCGGGATGTGGTGTGCCTCGGCATAGTCGATCTCCTCATCGCGGCTCTGGATGTCCCACTCACGCCCACGGAGTGATGATCTTCAGGTCGGGTGCAAAGTGCATGATGGCCAGCTCAAAGCGCACCTGATCGTTGCCTTGCCGGTGCTGCCGTGGCAGACCGCATCCGCACCCTCGGCGCGGGCAATCTCCACCACCCGCTTTGCCAGAATGGGGCGGGCAAAGCTGGTGCCCAGCAGATAGCCCTCGTAATCTACCCCGGCCTGCATGGTGGGAATGACGTAATCCTCCACAAATTCGTCGGTCAGGTCTTCGATGTACATACAGCTTGGATGCGCCGCTTGCCTTGGCGCGCTCCTCCAAGCCTTCCAGCTCACCCTTCTGCCCCACATTGCCGCACACGGCAATGACTTCGCAGTTGTTGTAATGCTCCTTCAGCCACGGAATAATAATGGAGGTGTCCAGTCCGCCGGAATATGCCAGCACGACCTTTTTTGATCTCAGACATAAGAACCGCCTCCGTTCAAACCACTTTATACTTTTTTTGATTCCCTCTTGCAATTTTTTTTTTGATTGCGGTGTTATTATACTAGCAAGCAGAGAATGTGTAAAAAGTATCCTGCACATGATCACGATACAAAATTGACATGAAAGAGGGCACGCCGCCATGTATGTGGACTGGGAATATTACAAAATCTTTTTATTATGTCGCGAAATATCAGAATTTCACCAAAGCCGCGCGGGTGCTGGGCAACAACCAGCCCAACATCACCCACTCGATGAACCGGCTGGAAAGCCAGCTGAATTGTGTGCTGTTCATCCGCTCCAACCGCGGCGTTACCCTTACCCCGGAGGGTGAACTGCTTTACTCCCCGCATTGCATCTGCGGCGGTGCAGATCCAGGATGCAGAAGAAGAGCTGAGCGCCAGCGCCACGCTGGAACACGGTGCGATCAGCATCAGCGCTACCGAAACTGCGCTGAACATCTACCTTGCAGAAAAGCTGCGCGCCTTCCACACGGACTATCCCGGCATCCGCCTGCGCATCTCCAACCACTCCACGCCGCCCGAGGCTTTGCAGGCCGTGAAAAACGGCGAGGTGGATTTTGCCATCATCACCACCCCTGCCGAGGTGGAAAGCGGCCTGAAAATGGTGGAGCTGAAGCCCTTTTTATGAGGTGCTTGTGGGCGGCAGGACCTTTACTGCCCTTGCCAGCCAGAACCTTTCGCTGAAGGAGCTGAACAATTATCCGCTGATCTCCCTGAGCGACGAAAGCATGACCCGCGCCTTTTACCGGCAGTTCTTTCTGGATCACGGTGCGGTGCTGAAGCCGGATACCGAGGCTGCCACCACCGACCAGATGCTGACCCTTGTCAAAAGTGAGCTGGGCATTGCATTCCTGCCCCAGACCATGGCACAGGATGCACTGGCCCGCGGTGAGATCGTGCAGCTGCATCTGCAGGAGATCATCCCTCAGCGCTCCATCTGCCTTGTGTACGACCATCACCGCCCGCTGAACACGGCAGCCCGCAAGTTCCAGCAGATGCTGACCAAGGCGGCCCCCAAATGCCCGGAACACAGATAACCGCCGGGCCTTTCCCTGCAAACTGATCCATACGGGACTGTTGCAAAAATAGCCCTCTGAAAAACCAATGCACAAAACCCGGAACCTTTTCACAGCCAAAACGGCTTAAAAAAGGCTCCGGGTTTTTGATTTTGTGCTATTTCTTTGTGCAAGTTGCTATCGCATTTTTATTTTGCAACAGTCCCCTGTTTTATTTTTTACTTTTCCTGGATCTGTTTGCCGGTGAGGTGCTCAATGGTGATCTCGTAAAGCTGCACGGCCTTGATGTACAGCGCAATTTCCTTTTCCACCTCTTCCTTGCCGGGGTAATACTTCATGCCAAGCTCCCGCACGCGGGCCTCGGTAGCAGCAGCATCGTCGATCAGATGGCAGCGGCCAAACACCACGGTGCTCTGCACATAAGGTGCCCAGTCGCCCGGCTCAAAGTGTTCGTTGCCGTAAACGGTAAAGCATACCTTATCATTCTGTTTCAGCGCGTCCACCTTCTGGCCGGACTTTGCACCGTGGAAGTAGATTTTGTCGTGCTCCTGATCGTAGTAATAATTTACCGGGATCGCAAAGGGATAGCCGTTGTCGCCGTTCACTGCCAGCACGCCCCGCCGGGACTGCTGCAACAGGTGCTTTGCAGCTTCTTCCGGGATGGCGCGGCTGGCTCTTCTCATGGGTCTGAACATTTTTGTTTCCTCCATGTATCGCAGGTTTGCGGTGCGCACTCATGCACCCTTGATAATGCGGATGAGGGTCTTATCCAGCTGGATGGTGCGGTTCCACGGGTTCAGGATGATGCCGCTGATCTCCGGCACGGCAAGTGCGGCATCCAACAGCTTTTCAAACTCCACCAGAAAGGTGGACTGCACCGCTTCCGCGCCCTTCATCTCCTCTTCAAAGCTGGTAAAGGCATACCACCAGCTGGCCCCATCGGCCGTCCGGATGGCCCGCAGCTGCATCTGTTCACTGCCCAAATTGGGCTCCACCGCCACGACAAGCTGGCCATGCTCCTTTATGCGCCGCCGGATCACGGTCAGGGTATGCGCCAGCTGCTCCTGTGTAGGCTCCTGCTGTAAGGCAGCTACTGCCTGTTCGATCTTTTCGTTGCCGTTCAGGCCCTTGTCTCTGGGTTGATTCATTGAGGTTGGTTCCTTTCTATTGTATTTTGGCAGAGGGAATAAGCGCAGCTCATCACAGCAGCAGATCGAACAGGCCGATCATTATCGGCATAGACACAATGGAAAGCAGAGTGGTCAGCACATACAGCGCGCTGGAATGCGCCGCATCGCGGTCATAGAGCTGAGCCATGGAGGTAACAGTAGCACAGGCAGGGGTGATGGCGGCAAGGTAGACCGTCATCAGGATGTTCTTGCCGTCGGCCACCCAACTGGATGCATGGCAGACCCACAGCAGCACCAGAACCACCAGCGGACATACCACCAGACGCAGCACTGTGGGCAGATAGTTGCGGCGGGTGCAGAACACCTCCCGCAGCGGCTTTTCTGCAATGGCCATACCGGCCAGCAGCATGCCCATCGGTCCCATCATGTTGCCCACTGTGCTCATGGTATTCTGCAGCGGTGCAGGCAGCACCACACGGAACCAGTACAGCAGTGCACCGGCTGCAATGGCGATCATGTTGATATTGGTGAGCACCTTTTTCCAGTCCAGCGCACTGCTGCCCTGCAAAAGGGAACTGGCGTGGGTCCACAGCAGCACCAGCTGCACAATGATGAATGCGCAGGGTAAATGACATACGCATCGCCCATCAGAGCCTTGACCAACGGGATCACCAGTGCAGCGGCGTTGCTGTAGATCACATTCACCTGTTCCACGGCATCCAGCTTGAGCGGGCGGCTCAGCAGGGCGCTGAGCACCAGCAGCACTACATGGATAGCCGCCGCAATAGCCATGGAGTACAAAAGTCCCTTGCGGATCTCCGGCGTATCGTCGATCTGGAATGCGTTGATGATCACGCAGGGCGTGACCAGATACCACCATGACCACCGAGAGCACCCGGCTGTCGCTGGCCTTCAGCAGCCCTACCTTGACCACAGCATAGCCCATGATCAGAATGAGGAACAGCTGTGCGATCTGCTGCATCAATAACAGACTTATCTCCATTGTTTTTTTCCTTTCCCCTTCCCTTTTTCAAAACCCAAAGGGAGAGCCGCCTTCCGCAAGGCAGCTCTCCCCCCTTTTTCTGATTTTATTTGCCGCTCGTCAGCCGCGCCACATGCAACGCCAGATAGGCGGTTTCCTCGTTGGGCAAAAACACGCCGTACTTGCGCAGCACAAAGGTGCGTATTTTTTCCGCGCAAGTCACCGCTGCCGGATAATTCTGCTGCATCTGCTGGAACAAAAAGTCGTCTTCGCTGTCCATCAGTTTGCCGGAGAAGAACCGCTCGGCAAAATACTGCAGGTGGCTCACGAACCGCGCATAGTGGATGCTCTCGGTGCTCACCGGGCAGTGCATACTGTAGGTGACAATGTTGGGACAGCTCACCGATCAGCTGCGCTGCCCGCATGGCATCGTAGCCGGCCTGCGGGTCCTGCCGGGCGTTGACGATATGGAAGGCGATGTTGCCTGCCTCTTCGTCCGGCAGCTCAATGCCAAGCTTTGCCTTTACCTTCTGCAGGCCGCGCTGGCCCACCGCGTACTCCTTGGGATAAAAATGCTTGATTTCCCAGAAGATGCGGTTGGTCACCACAAGACCCTTTTTGCTGGCGCTCCACTGCAAAATGCAGGTGGTCGGTCAGCAGCAGATAGATGTGCGCCGAAAGCTTGACTCCCAGCGACTGCTCTGCGTCGTCCACAATGTCCTGCGTCAATTCCAGATAGGATGCCGGAATGCTGGAAAACAGCTCCAGCATAGGCTGTGCGTCCGGGTTGGACAATGGAAGGAACACGCGGTCTGAGGGGCTGCCGTTCAATGGGCTCGCCCGCCTTACGGCCATAGCCGATGCCCTTGCCCAGCAGGATGGATTCCTCGCCCCGCTGTCATCCTGCACCAGCACAACACTGCTGTTCAGCACCTTCTGAATGTGCATCGGTCCCTCCTCCTTCCGTTGAAACCTTAAGACTGCCGCTTAGTCCAGATCTTCGCCGTTGGAAGCAATGACCTTCTTGTACCAGTAGAAGCTGTCCTTACGGCTGCGGGCCAGAGTACCGTTGCCCAGATCATCCTGATCCACATAGATAAAGCCATAGCGTTTGGACATCTGGTTGGTGGATGCAGAGATCAGGTCGATGGGTGCCCATGTGGTGTAGCCCCACATCTCAACACCCTCATCGATGGCCTTGCCCATTTCGCTGATGTGCTGGCGGAAGTACTCTACACGGTAGGGGTCGTGGATGGAGCCGTCGGCCTCCACCACGTCCTTGGCACCCATGCCGTTTTCCACCACCATCAGCGGCTTGCGGTAACGGTCGTACAGCTCGATCAGGCTGTAGCGCAGGCCCTTGGGGTCGATCTGCCAGCCCCAGTCGGTGGAGGGGCAGATACGGGTTCTTGACACCCAGCACGGTGTTGCCGGGGGGGTACGCTCTGCGTTCGGGTCCACAGACTCGGTCATGGTCATATAGTAGCTGCAGGAAACAAAGTCCACACAGCCTGCCTTCAGGGTGGCGGCATCCTCAGGCAGCATTTCCACATGGATGCCCTTGCGCTCGAACATCTTGAGGATCAGGCGGGGGTACTCGCCCCAGACATGCACATCAGCATAGAACAGGTTTTCCAGATTCTTTGCCTGAGTAGCCAGCTCATCATCGGGTGCGCAGGTGCGGGCATAGGTGGTGAGCTTGGTCAGCATGCAGCCCACCTTGCTGCCGGGGATGATCTCGTGGCAGTCCTTTACTACCATAGCGCTGGCCACCAGCTGGTGGTGCAGGGCCTGATAGCAGGTCTCCAGCATCTTATCCTCGGGCACGCGGCTGGGGATGATGCCGGCGGTGGTGAAGGGGGTGACGGATCACGCTGTCCACCTCGTTGAAGGTGAGCCAGTACTTGACCTGATCCTTGTAGCGCTCAAAGCACGCATGGCAGAACTTTGCAAAGCAGTCGATCACGCGGCGATCCACCCAGCCATTGTACTTGGTGGCCAGTGCCAGCGGCATTTCGTAGTGGCTCAGCGTGACCAGCGGCTCGATGCCGTTCTTGTGCATCTCAGCGAACAGGTCGCTGTAGAACTGCAGGCCCTTTTCGTTCGGCTGGGCTTCCTCGCCGTTGGGGAAGATGCGGGTCCATGCAATGGAAACGCGCAGCATGGTAAAGCCCATCTCGGCAAACAGCTTCAGGTCTTCTTTGTAATGATGGTAGAAGTCGATGCCGCGGCGCTTGGGATAATAGGTATCATCCGGGTCGGCCATGGCAGCAGCAATGTGTGCGTCGTCCATGGCAACATGGGACTTGTAATCCTTCACGTCCGTATTGGGCTTATAGGTGGCAACGTCCGCCACGCTGGGGCCCTTTGCCATCCACGTTCCATGCGCCCTCTCACCTGGTTCGCGGCAACAGCGCCGCCCCCCAGAAAAAAGCCTTTGGGGAAACTCATTTATTTGCCTCCAGTTTCAGCAGTGCGGCACCGGGCACCACAGCGCCCTCGGCCACAGTCTTGATGGTGAACTCATCGGCGTTGGTCACGACGATGGGGGGGTAGTTATCATAACCGTCTGCTTTGATTCCGTCAAGGTCAAACTTCATCAGCAGCTGGCCCTTCTTGACAGTCTCGCCGTCCTTGACCTGCGGATCAAAGCCCTTGCCATCGCGCTTGACGGTGTCCATGCCGATGTGCATGAGCAACTCGGCACCGGCAGCGGTCTTCATGGAAATAGCGTGCTTGGTGCCGAACACGGACTCGATCACGCCGTCAGCGGGAGCGTACAGCTCAACCTTCTCGGGCACCACGGCAATGCCGTCGCCCAGGATCTTCTGGGAGAAAACTTCATCCTTGACCTCTTCCAGAGCAATGGCCTTGCCCCCTGCAGGGGCTGCTGATGGTGGAATCCGCAGCTGCTGCGTCTGCAGCAGTCTCGGGAGCGGGTGCAGTGGTCTCATCCTCTGCGGGGGTCTCGTCCTTATACAGGAAGAAGGACAGTGCGAAGGAAACAACAACGGAGATCACCAGACCAACTGCAGCCCACAGGATGTTCTTGGAGTTATCCGGGTCAACGAACATGGCCATGCCAGCCAGACCGGGGCCCATGGCAACGAATGCCTTGACCTTCATCAGGCCAACGAACAGACCGCCGATGAAGCTGGAGGCCACAACGGACATCATGACCTTCTTGTGCTGCAGGGTAACACCGTACAGAGCAGGCTCGGTGATGCCGAACAGGCCGGAGATGCCAGCGGAGATCGCGGTGGCGCGCAGGTTTTCGTCCTTGGTCTTCAGTGCAACGCCCAGGCAGGCACCGCCCTCAGAGATGTTGTGTGCCAGAGAAGCAGGCATGTACAGCATTTCAAAGCCGGGGTCAGAAATAGAAGCAACTGCGTAGGGGGACCAGAGCCTTATGCATGCCCATGGAGATCATGAAGGGCAGCACGGCAGCCAGCAGAGCAACGGCCAGCCAGCCCAGCGTGTTGTACAGAGCCAGGATCACGGTGGTCAGCAGAGCACCGATGTTGTAGCCCAGAGGTCCGAGGACGACCAGTGCCACAGGGAAGCCGATGCCGAAGCACAGCATGGGCACAAAGAACACGCGGATGGCCTTGGGGCACCACTTGTTGGCCCACTTTTCAATAAAGGACATGAAAATGACGGTCAGAATGGCCGGGAATACCTGTCCGCCATAAGCGATATTCTGCAGCTTGATGCCGAGGAAGTAAGCACCGCCCTCGGTAGCCAGCAGAGCGGAAACGCTGGGGTGGATCATGGCAGCAGCCAGAGCCACCGACACCAGCTTGTTGCAGTTGAACTTGGTTGCAGTGGTGAAGGCGACCATGACGGGCAGGTAGTACAGAGCTGCATCTGCCACGCCGACAAACACCTTATAGGCGATATCTCCGCTGCTCATCAGGCCCAGAGTGCTCAGCAGCACCATCAGAGCCTTCAGAACGCCTGCACCTGCAATGGCGGGGACCAGCGGCTGGAAGATGCCGACCATGTAGTCCAGAATAATGCCGCCGATCTCTTTTTTGCCCTTTGGGGGCAGCGGGAGCTGCAGCCTGACCTGCATTGAAGGTGCCCAGCTTGAGCAGCTCATCGTACACTTCGATGACATCGTTGCCGATGACCACCTGACACTGCGGGCCGCTGGAAATAACGCCCATAACACCGGCAGTCTTTTTTCAGGGCTGCAGCATCCACCTTGGAGGTGTCTGCCAGAGTGAAGCGCAGGCGGGTGGAGCAGTGCTCGACCTGCACAACGTTCTTCTCGCCGCCAACCAGACGCAGCACGTCGGAGGCAGTCTGCTTGTAGTTCTTCATTTTGTTCTCCTTTATCTTGTGTGTGGTGGCATTTCCCTGCCGCCCGGCCGAAGCGGACAAAAGAAAAAGACCCAACAGAATGACCCCGTGTACAATTTCTCCCGGAATCATAGTATCTGGCTACAATTCACCCAAAAGAAAAGGTATTCGTCATTCCATCAGATCCTGCCTGCATTACCAGTAACATGTCCAACTGGATATTGTGGTATTAGTATATCAATCATCTTTTCGTTTTTCAATATGACTTTTTCACAAAATAAATCTTAAAAAAATTATGAAGTTCGCACATTCATTTGTTTTTTTCACATAGCTGTCGGTGTGTGCTCGTATACTCACCGCCTGCACTGATGCCGGCCGCACATCTTGCGCACCGCGCCGCCGCTTGTTATAATAAGTGTAACGATCTGTTTATTACTTTTTACATACGGGAGGTACCATCCATGCGCATTGCTTACGAGACGATGCTGGCCGAATTTGAGCGGGTCCTGACCAAATACGGTTTCAGCCCAAAGCGTGCCCATGAAGCGGCCGAGATCTTTGCCCAGAACAGTCTGGCTGGCGTGTTCAGCCACGGGCTGAACCGCTTCCCCCGCGTGGTGGAATACCTGCGCAAGGGCGAGATTGATCCCGCCGCTGAGGCCGAGTGCATTGCCAGCTTTGGTGCCATGGAGCGCTGGGACGGACACCGCGGCTTCGGCCCTCTGAACGCCAAGCACGCCATGGACCGTGCCGTAGAGCTGGCACATCAGTTCGGTATTGGCATGGTGGCGCTGGGCAACAACAACCACTGGATGCGCGGCGGCACATACGGCTGGCTCGCGGCCGAACAAGGCTGCATCGGCATCTGCTGGTCGAACACCAGCCCCAACATGCCTGCATGGGGCGCAAAGGACCGCCGCATCGGCAACAATCCGCTCATTCTGGCCGTGCCGCGCTCGAACGGGAGCACATCATGGTGGATTGGTGCCCTGAGCCAGTTCAGCTACGGCAAGCTGGAAACGATGCGTCTGGCCGGCAAACAGCTGCCTGTGGTAGGCGGCTACGATGCAGACGGCAGCCTGACCACCGACCCCGCTGCCATTGAAGAGACCCGCCGCATGATCCCCATTGGCTACTGGAAGGGCAGCGGTCTTTCCATCCTGCTGGATATGATCGGTACTATCCTGACGGGCGCAAACTCGGTGGCAACGATCGGCACCTTTGGCGATGAAGTGGGCCTGACCCAGATCATGATCGCCATTGATCCGGCAAAGTTCCAGTCCGCCGACCTCACCGATGCCGTCATTGATGCCATTGCCGCCGATGTGGCATCCAGTGAACCTGCAGAGCCGGGCCGTGAGGTGCGCTGCCCCGGCATGGGCGAGCACCGCAGCCGCAAGGAGAACATGGAGCTTGGCATCCCGGTAGCCGAGGAAAAGTGGGCCGAAGTTCTGGCGATGTGATGTAATGTTAAAAGAGGGTGTCTCTCCGGCAGACAGAGAGACACCCCTTTCTTCATCGGTTTTCCGCAAATATCCGGCCCAGCTGGGACAGGTATCATGCGGCAACGTTACTCGCAGTACTGCCCCTGCCCGGGCATTGGTCCATAAACGATATCATGCTGTTTTTTCCCACAGCATTTTGCTTGACGATATCAAGCGCTTCCAGATTATCGATCTCGATCCGCAAATGCAGACGATGATAGACCAAGGTGATGACGCTCGTGGATATTATTGATCAGCTCAGCCAGCTTCAGCACATTTTTCTTATAGCGCAGCTCCGAAGCCCCAAAATAATCGTCCTGGTAGAGTGATATCGAATGGTAGATCGTTGTGATCCCCTGATTGATCAACTGCCGCTCGATCTCCTTCAGTCCCATCTCGAAATCCATCACGCTGGTAGGACGCGGCTGAATGATCTGTTCGATCTTGTCAGAATGAGTATCGATAAAACCGGGGCAGACATACCTTCCGTGCGCGATTTTTTCATCATATTGCCCCAGATCTATAACATCCTCTGCAAGAATATCGATAATACGGTCGTTTTCAACACCAGCACTTTATTTTCAGC
>VOFJ01000192.1_pt1 | contig 12097 bp, 21 predicted proteins | sample 5384081 | NCBI WGS metagenome assembly VOFJ01 (sample SAMN12384729, study PRJNA508395) | human gut metagenome | isolation source: healthy gut I | host: Homo sapiens | reverse complement strand
GCCGGTGTACTTAATGCACCGGACGGCTTCAAAATCCTAAGCGTTAGTCATCAACACGCTTCACATCGTCTTTCTCGTCCATATCCCACATATATGGCGCGTTCTTTGACTTCTTCGGCAAAAATAATATTGAGAAGAATAGCGCAAAGTGAGCAAGGCACGATACCTGAACCGCCAAATATAAGCTGTACATAGTATGGCAGATGTGATGTAGCACCGGTTGTAGCGCCAAGTCCGTAGCCCTAAACCGATTGCTACTGAGATAATTGTAATCTCACGGCTGCCGATTGGCTCCTTTGTGATGAGCTCAATTCCCGAAATCAGGATAGAGGCAAACATCATAACAGCAGCTCCGCCGAGCACTGACTGAGGCATGATTGACATGAGAGCTCCAATCTTTGGGCAGAAGCCGCAAATAACAAGGAATATAGCTCCCATTGAAATAGCAAATCTATTGACAACCTTTGTCATTGAAACAAGACCTACATTCTGTGAGAATGAGGTATTTGGCAGTACTCCGAAAAGCGCTGCAAATGATGAACCAAGACCATCACAGATAACACCGCCTGAAAGCTCTGAATCTGTAGCCTCTCTGTCCATTCCACCCTCCACACAGGCTGAGATATCGCCAACTGTCTCGATTGCAGTAACGATAAACATGATGCCGATTGGGATGATTGCATTGGCATGGGAAGGAAATTCCCACATCTGACAGCTTTCAAAGCCTATAAAGCTTGGAACTGCTATCCATGCCGCATTTTTAACCTCATCAAAGTTTACAACCCATGAGTATGTGTATTTAACACCGTCAGCGGTCACACCTGTGTGTGACATGGTAAGTGTCATAATGATTGCTACAACATATCCTGCCAGGATACCAAAAAAAGGATGGCAGATGATGAAAAAAATACTGCGCGATGGTGCAAAATGCTTAAGAAGCACGATTACTATAAGTACAACCATTCCAATAAAAAGGTTTGGCAGTGAGCCGTAATCATTTTTGCCTGTTCCACCACAGAAGTAGTTGATTCCCACCCAAGGAGTGAAAGTCCGATTGCTATAACAACTGAGCCTGTAACGATTGCCGGGAAAAAACTTGCGCAAAGGCTTTAAGAAGGCTCCGAGTATGCCCTCGAAGATACCTCCTACAAGGCAGGCTCCCATAATAGCACCATATGCTATAACTCCGCCGCCACACGCTGCAACTGTATTATTTAATACTCCAAGAAAGCCCGAAGAGGTTCCCATAACGATAGGTACCTTTCCGCCGACAGGTCCGATGGAAAACATCTGTACTAATGTTACAATACCTGCGATAATCATTGCATTCTGTAAGAGAGCTGTTCTAAGCTCCGCAAAGCCAGCGTCCGCTGTGAGCCCGCATGCTCCCATAACAATGATAAGAGGTGTAAGGTTTCCGATGAACATAGCCATAACATGCTGCAGTCCAAGCGGAATAGCCTGAGACAGAGGTATTCTGCCCTCAAACTGGTAAGGTGAAGAGTTCGTTGTCTTTTTTCATTGGTTCCTCCAAATAATTATACTCTTAATTTAATAAAAAATTTACAAAATTATTTTACGAGCATAAGGCTATGTGGTCAATTTAGTATTACTTATAATATAATGTCCATTTACTTATAAATAAATGCTATTGAAATTAGTTCCTGACAGCAACAGGGCACACCACAACCGGGTATGCCCTATCTATTACAAACGATATAGCTATTCAGAATAATCTAAATTTATTCAACCCTAAGCAGCTCGCAGTTTCCCTGCATATCCTTCCAGAAATCCTTTGTAGGTGTGTGCCGCGAAACTGATTGACTATGCTGCAGTTCATTGCACCATGTCCCACGACAAGCACATTTTTGCCTGCCTCAAGCTGCGGTCTTAGCACCTGCTCTATAAACTCGCCTGTTCTGTGATATAGCTCCTCAAAGCTCTCTGCGCCGTCCTTTGCCACATATTTTTCCGGCTCCTCAAAGAGCAGGTAGACAGGGCATTCGGGCTTTTGCCTGATGTTCTTCACTCCCTCATAATCACCGAAGCACATCTCGTGAAGCCTGTTGTCAGTGATAATCTCTACTGCAGGGTTTCTGTCTGCAAGAAAAATCCTTGCCGTCTCCTGTGCTCTCTTAAGCGGAGAGCAGTAGCATATGTCAAAATCTATATCCTTATATTTTTTCTGGCGGCATCGTAAGCCATCTGCCTGCCGGTTTCGTTGAGTGGGATATCCACCTCACCCTGCAGTCTGTGCTCCTCATTCCAATCTGTTCTTCCATGTCGCAAAATATAAAACATAATTAATCCTCGATTTCTCCATTTCTATGTCTCTCGAAGAAATGCCTTGTCTCCTTAACAACAACACCACTGAGAGCAAACAGCGCTATCATATTTGGCAGAGCCATGAGACCATTGAAGATATCAGCGATAGTCCACACCGCACTTACAGTCATATAAGGTCCGATGAAAACTGCAAGGATATATATCCAGCGATAAACCTTTACATATTTCATCCTTCCGCCACTCAAATACTCTAAGCACCGTTCACTATAATAATCCCAACCGAGTATAGTTGTAAAGGCAAAAAATACAAGACACAGCATAAGTATAAATGCTGATAGCTCTTTCGGTAAAGGAAGACCATTCTGGAATGCGTATGTAGTAACCTGCACGCCCTCGAGTCCCGTCAACCTGCCATGCGCCTGTGAGCACGATGGAAAGTCCTGTAAGTGTACATATAACTATTGTATCAATGAAGGTTCCTGTCATGCTGACAAGTCCCTGACGTACAGGCTCCTTTTGTCTGGGCTGCTGCCGCTGCAATCGGGGGCACTACCAAGTCCTGCCTCGTTTGAAAAGATTCCTCTGGCAACACCCTTTTGCATTGCAACAAGAAAGCTTCCCACGGCACCGCCTGTTATGGCCTTCGGTGAAAACGCTGCCTTTACTATTGTAGCAAACGCTGCCGGAACCGCTGTGATATTGCATACCACAAGCACGAGCACAAATACAATATATATAACAGCCATAAAAGGAACTATTATCCGGCTGACACTTGCAATACGCTTTACTCCGCCGATAAGCACTGCTGCCACGCAGAATGCCAGTACAAGCGAAGCAATGACAACTGACCATGAATACTCACCAAGGAACGGTAAAACCTTTACTGTATGCTGGTTTTTTGGGTCAAAAAAGTTGTTTACAGCACTTGATATTCCGTTTACCTGGCTGAATGTTCCTATTCCGAAAAGTCCAACGCATACGCCGAAAAATGCAAATATCTTTGCAAGCCATTTCCATTTTGTACCCATTCCCTGCTCTATGTAGTAGAATGGTCCGCCGAGACTATGTCCGTCCTTGCCGATGACACGATATTTTACAGCCAAAAGTCCCTCTGAATACTTTGTTGCCATGCCAAAGAAGGCTGCAAGCACCATCCAGAAAAAGTGCTCCCGGTCCTCCTGCACCGACCGCAGTTGCTACACCGACTATGTTGCCGGTTCCGATTGTTGCGCTAAGCGCGGTACAGAGTGCGCCAAAGCTCGTAATCTCGCCATCGCCGCCCTCTTCATTTTTGACCATCCACTTTAGTGCCAGAGGAAGCTTTCTCATCTGAAGAAGCCCCAGACGAACTGTGAGCATTATACCTCCTGCCATGATGAGCACCATGAGCGGCACTCCCCAGAACGAAATTGTCCACTGCACTAAGAAAATTGTTGATTGTGTTCCACATTGAAATACTCCTGCCTCTCTCTTTTTTATCTAAACACAAAGTCTTTGTGTTTTGAGCAAATACTATTGATATAAATAATTTCATCCGGAAACAATTGAAAAAAGCAGGCTTAGCAGCACTTACGTGAATTGAAATAAAAAACCCCATATACGCTGCATATACAGTCTGATACATGGGATTAAGAAGATTATCTTAAGAATATCTGTCCAATATCTTCTCCGTCCTGTTGCCTGAGAGATTCGTACGAGAAGCAGCCTGTGCCATGATATATTCATAGTCACTGCACTCCTACTGCTTCCTATTCGTACGTTGCACCTTCGGCCCCCGCCAAGCGGGTGTCTCGAGAGAGTCGATCCATTTACAGTTGCACCGCCTGCTGCGGCACCCGGGGAGTTTACTCCTTCGGTAGGCTTTGATAAAAAGTAAAATCGCTGCCGTTTTCCTGCAAACTTCATCTCGAAATTGTTTATTTTTAAATTTATTGTTTTTATTAATCGTTAAGATTATATGACATATATACGATTTAATCAATAGTACAAATGTACTAAACTGTCTCAACCTTAATCACATTGGTGTTGCCTGTCTTACCATTGATGAGACCTCCTGTGAGCACTATATGATCACCTTTTTTGAGCTTCATGACACTCTTTGCCTCGTTCATCGCATTGTAGAACATAACCTCCATTGAGTTGTATTCCTCGCACAGAACCGGCTTTACACCCCAGCTCAGGTTCAGCTTGCGCCATGCCTTTTCAGAGGTTGTCATGCCTATTATATCAACAGGGCAGCGGAAACGGCTGACCATGCGCACTGTACGTCCTGTCAGCGAGCTGACTACGATACATTTCGCATCCACATCTATTGCCATGGCACATGTAGCATGTGAAATGGCATCGACTATGCTTTTTGTCTGGAAATCCGCATTGGCAAATCTCTTGCCGTAGTTTATCTGCTTTTCTGTATACTCTGCTGTCTCTGCCATATTTTTTTTACAGCCTCTACAGGATATTTACCTGCTGCAGACTCTCCCGAAAGCATGATAGCTGATGAGCCGTCGTATACCGCATTGGCTACATCCGAAAGCTCAGCTCTTGTAGGACGTGGATTGTGAATCATGGACTCAAGCATCTCTGTTGCTGTGATTACGCGTGTACCAAGCATACGGCACTTGTTGATAAGATACTTCTGTATTGCCGGCACCTCAACTCCCGGAATCTCAACACCGAGATCTCCTCTCTGGCTATCATGATTCCATTTGCTATCTCACAGATTTCCTCCACATGATCTACACCTGAGCGGTTCTCTATCTTTGCAATGATTTCGATGTCCTCTCCACCGTTTTCATCAAAAAAGCTTCTCAGATCAGCTACATCCTGCTTCGTAGAAACAAATGATGCAGCAACATAATCCACCTCGTTTTTTATACCAAAAAGCAGAATCATCCTTGTCCTGCTTGCTTAAAAATGCATGCTTCCATGACCTTATTCGGGAAGTTCATGCTCTTTCTGTCCGAAAGTGTACCGCCTGCGATAACATCACAGATTGCATCGTTTCCTTTAAGCTCTCTAACCTGCAGAATGATGATTCCGTTTGCAACAAGCACACGGTCACCAACCTTTAAATCCCTGATCAGATTCTCATAGTTTTACTGATACTCTCTCCTGATTTCCTACAATATCGTCAGTGGTAAGTGTGAAGGTATCTCCATCCTTGAGCTCTATTTTGCCATTCTCAAAAGGTCTTGATACGATACTCAGGTCCCTTTGTGTCAAGCATGATTGCGATTGGCATATGAAGCTTCTGTCTTACCTTCTTTATTAAATCTATTTTTGCCCTGATGCTCCTCATGGAGCCATGAGAAAAGTTTAATCTGGCAACATCCATACCTGCCTTTATCATCCTGGTGAGGACGTCCTCATGTTCGCTGGCCGGTCCAATAGTACAGATAATTTTTGTTTTACGCATTAATATTCCTCCCTGATGCTGATCACCCTATCAGCTTTTTTTTTAAAATATAATCTCACCCGAAGTCATTATATGACAATTTTCTTCAACAATAAAGTAAAAATATATTTTTTTCAATTATTTAAAAATTCATATGCTCCACATACATTTCATCGAAATGCGGATACGATGCCAGCTCGATGTAACGCATGTTCCGCTTATCTCCAGTGCTCTTTCCCAGGCTTCCTGCGATAAAGCTGCCAGAAACAGCTCCGTTTCCTGCCGCATTTCCCACTTCTTTTGCCTTGTCCAAAAGCTCTGGTGGAAACAGTCCGATTGCCGCCGCCGCACTTGCTTTGTCAATGTAGTTTCCAAAGCCTCCTGCAAATGTGAGAACATCAATATTACAAGGCATACAGCCATATTCCTTAAACAATACTTCTATTCCGGCGGCTATCGCGCCCTTCGCAAGCTGCAGCTTCCTGATATCCTCCTGCGTAATGTAGACTCCCGGTGCAATATGAACGACGAGAGAAGAGGACTCTGTGCTCTGTGCAGTCTCCCTCCGCTTCCACCTCAAACACATACGACCTAAACAGTATAGGAAGCTCCTGTCCGCTTAAAATCGTACCGTTTTCATCTATGATTCCGGCTTTCAGAAGAACGGCAAGCGCATCGATAAGCCCCGAACCGCACAGTCCCACTGGTCTGTCATTTCCGATAACCGAATACTTAATTCTGCGCCCTTCCAGCCATACCTTATCCACGGCTCCCTTAGACGCCGGCATGCCCAGCTCAATCTGCGCACCCTCAAAAGCAGGTCCTGCCGCGGTGGCACAGCACACATATCTGTCGCCTTTTCCAAGCGCCATCTCACCGTTTGTTCCGATATCCAGATATAGCGTCAGCTCGTTGCAGTTCACTGTCTCCATCATACCCGCTGTGATATCTCCGCCTACAAAGCCTGATACAGCCGGAAATATAATCATGGTTTGACAATTTTCAAGTCCTATATCCAAAGGATTAAATTCCCTGCCAAAATATTCATCCGGCAGGAAATGGTGCCTTTGCCCATTTTTTCCCGGTGAAATTCCCATAAGCAGATAGCACATAACCGTGTTTCCGAAGCAACTGAAAACCGGCTGACTTTAGTTCTACCACATTCCGTGAGCATTTCTGATAGCCAGCCGTTAGGCAGGGACACTATCTGTGTCTGCATCATCTGCAGGCCGCCATTCGCTTTATCGTTATCATCCGCCCTCGCTGCAGCATCAATTCTGGAAAGTACATCTGCTCCAAAGCTGCGCTGTGGATTGGCACCGCTTCTGGTTGAGATAATCTGCCCGGTCTCTTTATCAATCAGATAACAGACTACTGTTGTGGTTCCGATATCACAGGCCACCAGAGTGTCTTCATTTGATTCGACTTTTTCAGATTCATTTGCAGTCTCTTCCTTCAAGACAACATTCCTATTCACATGCTCATTTACATGCTCATTAAATTTTTCCGATACATTTCCTCCATTTGTCAGAACAACCATGCTGTCTTCTTTGGTTCCGGTGCTTTCTTTTTCTCCCCACAATAATTTCCATACCGTCACAAATCTTCGTCTGACAGGCCAGCACGTCCTTATAGTATGGTTTTTGTCACCGTCACCTTGCACTTGCCGCAGGTGCCTTTTCCACCGCACGGTGTTTCTATCCCTGCAATGCCGTGACTGCGGCAGTATTCAAGAATAGTGGTCTTGTCGGTTGTTTTGCTATCTGTGTTAAGATTTATGGTAATTCGCTGCTGCATATAGTTTACCTCATTTGACATTGTACTATTATGGCTTTTTTCTTTTGATTGTATGATACCACATTTATATATACTTTTTTGTAAATAAAGCACGAGTATCGTGCGGTTTTACGAATGTGCTTGTGGGTGATTCTGAATAGTTACCTTTAATATAAAGACCCGGACAAACGTCCGGGTCTTCATTGATCCATATATACTATGCCGTATTAAACTATGTCTAATCCATGTCATCTAGTCTATATCATCTAATCCATGCACATGAATTATTCTATTTGGTAAGCGCTGCAACAAGCTCATCCATCTGCTTTTCAGATGCCTCATTGAGAGTAGATTTAATTGTAACAACCGGCTCAACACACTCAATATTCTTGAAGCCCTCAACAATAGCCTTCATCTGGCGTGCTGCTGTAGGAGCCCATGAACCGTTTTCCACGAATGCAATCTTACGATTCTGATATGCCTTTGCCTTGAGATGATGTAAGAAATCCTCCATTGGTGGGGAAAATGCCTCCATCATATGTGCATGCGCAGAGCACAAGCCTGTCGTATCTGAACGCATCCTCAACAGCCTCTGCCATATCATCCCTGCAAAGGTCTGTAAATGCAACCTTTACGCCTGTAGCCTTGAGCTTTTCTGCTAAAAAGCTCTGCTGCCTTCTTTGTATTACCGTGAATAGAAGCACATGCCACAAGGATTCCCCTCATCCTCAGGCTGATAGCTGCTCCATGTATTGTATTTATCTATGTAGAAGCCAAGGTTCTCTGTGAGAATCGGTCCGTGAAGAGGACAAATCTTTTCAATGTCAAGCCCTGCTGCCTTTTTTGAGAACTGCCTGTACCTGGGCACCATACTTTCCAACAATATTGAAGTAATAGCGTCTTGCCTCACATGTCCAGTCCTCATCAGTATCGAGCGCACCAAACTTACCAAAGCCATCTGCTGAGAAAAGCACCTTGTCTGTTGACTCGTACTCCATCATAACCTCCGGCCAGTGAACCATAGGAGCCATGACGAATGTAAGCTCATGCTTTCCAAGAGAAAGCTTATCTCCCTCTGCCACTACAACCTTTCTGTCCGTTAAGTCTATATCGAAAAACTGTCCCATCATGTTAAAGGTCTTTGCATTACCTACAATCTGCATATCAGGATATGCCTCTGCAACCTTCTGGATATTGGAAGCATGATCCGGCTCCAAATGGGAAACAACGAGATAATCCGGCTTTCTATCACCGAGCGCCTCTCTCAAATTGGCAAACCACTTATCCGTAACTCTTGCATCTGCTGTATCCATGATCGCAATTTTGTCATCCATAATCACATATGAGTTGTATGAAAACACCGTTTGGAACAACATACTGGCTCTCAAATAAATCAATGTCCTTGTCATCCACACCGATGTAAATAATGCTGTCTGTAATCTTCTTGTCCATGATAGGTACCTCCTGCTAATAATCTCCAGTTAAATTAGTAATTATTACTATTTTTTGATTAGATTATATGACAAAAAGTATCATTTGGTCAACCGAATAAATTGTATTTTTTGTATTTTTGATATTCTCGCCTAAAGGTTACACAGAATCGCTCATCCACTGTTAGTTGCAAAAGTATATTTTCAACAAATCTGTTGTTGCTTTGTCATTTATGACAGCCCGTCCTATTGTTATGCCATTGCTGATGATAATATATTCTCCGTTTTCATATCTGGCATTTACCAAATCATCTTCCCCTTTTAAGTCTATACATATACTTGATATAATTCCGCAAATCTCCTCTTGTGAGCTTCCGCTTTTTATCTCATAAGCATAACCCGCATCTCCTATCTCATTCAGATCAGTTACCAAACAATACTCCGCTCCATTCATCAGCATTTCTTCATTCAAAGTGGGTAATTGAGCCGTCTTATACTCATTAAATAAAAAGATAACTACAAGCGCAATGAATGCCGGAAAAAAGATACCGCCAAACCGCTGTGCATAATTTTGTTCTTCCCACCGCTTGCCATGACGACCAAACAGCGGTATTTTCATCTGCACCAAACCTGCTCCTATACTTACAAGCAAAAAATAAAATATAACTTTTATCAAAGACTCATCCCCATTTAATCATTAATAAAAATATCGTTCCTAAAACGACGCCTACTAACCATATAAAACGAAACACCTTGTTATATCTCGAACTATTAGAACACGGAACAAGCCAATATTCCTGTGGAAACCCAAAAAGGTATTCTTTTAATTCCTGTGCTTCAATTCCATGACTATACTCCACATTAATCCAAACAGCACAATGCACACCGTTCCATAATATGTAATTGGTGCATTTGTAACCACAGCAAAGAAATAATGTGCCATCTTAAGAAGGAAGATACACCACGCAATACAGCATGGAAATTGTAAACGCCCTTTTCATTTTCCACTTCAAACCCAATATAACCTCTGGAACGAATACAGTCAATGCCCCCATCGGCAATCCTCCTGTTCGTCCATGTGTGAAATCGCTCTCCGACTCCAAAGACCAAATTCCTATCAATACTATTACTGCTGGTATTAGTATGGTGCAGAACAAGTTATATGCAATAATCAACACATTTTCATTGTCGTCGTTCATAACTTAGCCCCCAATCAGTTCATCAAGCCTGATAGCCACTCTTCCTGACAATGAATAATGCAATGCTGTTAGCTTTGCCTTATCGTACAAATTTGCATACACGTTATAATAACATAGCGATATTGACATACCAAAAAGCCAAATAATGTTGTTCCTGCCAATACTCCTAAAAATCCCGTAACACATGCATCAATATACTGTTGGCTGACATCCTCCGGCTCCAAATCTACATACATTGCATTTAATAATTCATTTACAGAAGCCGTACTCTCATAGTGGTCCTTAAATGAAGTGACAATTAACTTTGCTCTTGATGCGGTTTTTTCCGGATCAAACGTAGATAAACCATATATCGCATTTGCGGTATTTATGGATATAACTTTTCCTCATCCACCGCGGTTAGAATGTCTGACGAATTATTTACCGCAGACTTGAACTCATCCATAAAATTAACCAGATTTGTAGAGAACATAGAAAACTTACTTTTGTGCTATAAAATTCTCATATGCTGTAATATCATCTGAAGTAATAACATAAGCATATATATTATCAAATCCTGGACTTTCTTTAGTATAATTAGGATTGTCTATATAATGGGACATATAAAGATAAAGTACATATTTGTTAAAATCTGCTGTGTTATATGTATTACCATATCTCTCTAATGCTACTTGTGTAACATATTGCATCCTTTCATTCTGTTCTTGTGGGGTTGCTGGCGGATTACCGTTCTGTGCATAAGATTGAATATACCCTTGCCCTGCTATTGCGTTTTCTAATGCCTTTGTTTCTACTGTTTCTACTGATAATCTAGCTATGTCCGTGTTCAACGACGCATAATATGGAGTCATCTTTCCTTTGCATCTGCATTATATTGGCAATATCCTCCGAATCAAAACCAATATTCTCCCATGACTGTCCCGCTACTGTTATATCGTTCAGCACTATCAACATATCATCCGGATTAATCCGAGCCGATGATGCTGCATATATCGGCTGAATAGAACTTCCAATGGTTGAAATAAACATCAAACATATTGCAATTACCACGCTAATGACTTTCTTAATCATATTGACCCCTCCTGTTTTTTTTTCCTATCACTCTAATTACCATATACCAAACATGTATGCTCCAAAAAAAATAAGTATTATATAGTTACTGGAAAATATTCTTACTTGACAGAGAAACTTAAAGTGCTGGAATAGTTGGCATCTTTCTCCAAAGCTCATTTCAATATAAACCCTATTTTTTCCGCGACCGAGTTAAATTCGCCCATACTGCAATCTTTTTACACTGATTACTAAAGTGAATCCAAAAAGCATATCAAAATATGCCTTTTAAGATACTATCGGGCAATATAAACATGTTCAAGTCATTTCTTCAACGTTTAAAAATAACTTCTTTGGATCGCATCATCCGAAGTTATAAGTATCATATAGCTATCGGAAAGCATTCTTACATTTCCTGCAATTTTAATTTATTTTGCCTCATAAGAAGAAGTAAACCTAGTCCGTCCAGAATCGACTTGATTATTATACGCATCTACAATGTCGCTATATTCCGTTGAATCGCTAAAAGGAGCAATATCGCTTGTATTGTCAGATACACTCATGTTAGAAACAGGACCGGAAATTAACCAATGACCCGTCCGGCTGGGCATAAGCAAAAAAAGATATATTCATTTCCTACAACCGGAAGCTCATCACCCTCATAAACAAAATATTGTGAGCCATCTTCCGAAAGTCCGCCAGATTTTTGAATCGGGATAGCCGTGTCAGTAACTAAATTGCCTTTGATATTTTTTTTGTGACGTTCACAGTATAATTTGTGTATGGGCCGGAAACTTCACGAGTCTTTCCATCGTCTGTTTCAACCGTAACAGCATCTTTATAAACAGTACCTTCTTCACTTGCGACCGTACCAACGAATACATAATCAGCATCGCCTACAACTGCATTCAGATCGCTATAATCAATCGAAAAAGTACCTCTCAAATATGATGTCTTAATTT
>VOFJ01003069.1_pt1 | contig 12109 bp, 20 predicted proteins | sample 5384081 | NCBI WGS metagenome assembly VOFJ01 (sample SAMN12384729, study PRJNA508395) | human gut metagenome | isolation source: healthy gut I | host: Homo sapiens | reverse complement strand
GAGAACAGCGACGGCAACACTAACGTTCGTTTCCACCAGAAGGACACGTTGAGGAGATTCTTTGAGAGGATTGAACAGAAAGGATTGACAGTCAATCGTTTCAGGGCAGATTTGCGGATCCTGCTCAGAGGAAATTGTGGAAGAGGTCGGAAAGCATTGCATGACTTTCTATATCCGCGCCAACCGCTGCGGTTCGCTCTACGATGACATCTTTGCACTCAGAGGGTGGAAGAGAGAGGAACTGGGCGGCATTGAGTTTGAACTGAACTCCATTCTTGTTGAGAAATGGAAAGGGAGGGCATACCGTCTTGTAATCCAAAGGCAGAAGCGAATTGACGGTGAGATTGACCTGTGGGAAGGCGAATACACCTACCGCTGCATCCTTACAAATGACTACGAGTCTTCCGAGAAAGAGATTGTCAAATTCTATAACCTCCGTGGAGGGAAGGAACGCATCTTCGATGAAATGAATAACGGATTCGGCTGGAACAGGCTTCCAAAAATCCTTCATGGGAGAAAACACGGTGTTTCTTCTGCTTACGGCACTCATACGCAACTTCTATAAATTCATCATGGCGAGGCTTGACGTGAAGAGGTTCGGACTCAAAGCAACAAGCCGCATCAAGGCGTTTGTCTTCAAGTTCATCTCTGTGCCAGCCAAATGGGGCAGGACATCAAGGCAGTATGTGCTGAATATCTATTCATGCAACAACGCTTATGCTGATGTGTTCCAGAATGACTTTGGATAACACCGACAACTTATGGTCGTGACTTTGCGTATTGCCTCAAGTCGCATGGTGGGGTAAGGGGCGTTTATATGTCTTTATGGTGACATTCGATGCACTGTGCCCCCTTTTTACTAACGATGCAGATTATTTTCGCTTCTGTATCATATAGGCGCGTAGTTGCGGATTTGAGGAAGAAAATGTTATTGCAAAAATACATAATTTTAATCATGAAAGTACCTATTCGAAAAATAATTCAAAAAAAACAGTTTTTGGTTTAGGAACTTTGGATCTTGGTTAGACTTATTATAAAAGGACATTATGATAAATTCAGATACCCAAATAGATGAAGCGCTTTTACTCCGTTATTTTGAAGGAGAAGTGACTCTAAGTGAGAAAGATGAGATTGAAAAATGGATTATCTCTTCCGAAGCAAATAAAAAGCTGGCCAAGCAGATTTATTATCTTTCTTTTGCCACAAAAACAATGGATACCTTAAAACGGACTGATGCACGGGCTGCTTTGAAGGAAGTCAGAGGCAGGATAAGAAGGGAACGACAGCTACAATGGGGGCGATGGGCACAGCGTGCCGCTGCTATTCTTGCCATACCTTTGTTGCTGTCTACTTTATATTTATGGATGAATGGTAATGAGCAGAATAAAGTGAATTTTATAGAGATTCGTACTAATCCGGGAATGATAACTTCTACTATTTTGCCGGATGGAACTCATGTAATTCTTAATTCCAATTCAACTATTGTTTACCCTTTCACTTTGACGAAAAAAAAGTCGTAATGTCCAATTGAATGGCGAAGCCTACTTTGAGGTAACAAAGAATTCCCGTCAGCCTTTTATGGTCCGAACGCCGCAGAAAGCTGTTGTAAAAGTTTATGGTACCAATTTAATGTGGGAAGCCTATGCTGATGATAAAACAATAACTGCAACTTTGGTGGAAGGAAGCATTGCCATGGCGTATGAAAAATAAGAAAAAGTAATTGGACGGAACAGGAAATTCAGCCGGGACAGGAAATTGTTTATACTGCTGCACAGCAACAAATAAAAATTGATCAGGCAGATGTAGAGGTTATCACTTCTTGGAAAGACGGAAAAACTTATTTTTTCGTGATACTCCATTTAAGGAAGTTCTTAAAAATGCTATCTAAACGTTTTGATGTGGATTTCGTAGTAAAGAATCCCAAATGTTTTTGAAGCCTCTTTTACCTACTTGAGAAACAACAACGCTTGGGACGAATTCTGGAATATATCAGCGTATCTTCAAATATAAAAATTTAAGTATGCAGAAAGTAATAATATTCATCAAGAAAAACAGAAAATAGAAGTTTATTAATCTTTTAAAAATAACAAGCTATGTTGAAACATCCTACGTAAAACAATCTACAGAAAAAACACACTACTTTTTATCTGTAATCAAATTATGAAGTTAAAATTAAATCTATTTACGAAAATGAAGAAACCAGTATGTAAAACTGCCTTTGTCGCTGAAAATAACTATTTTTGTTCTTTTTTTCAGTTTTGCCAGCTTGTTATATGCTAGCAATAATTATGCACAGAGAACCATGTTGAACATCAGTTCTCAGACTCGGACGGTCTCTGAAGTCCTGACCGAAATTGAAAACAGACGGATTTCACCTTTTCTATAATAATAAGCAGGTCGATTTGAAACGTAAAGTAACCTTGAATGTCAAGAATGAGAATGTTTTTCAGTCTTAAAGAAGCTTTTCTCCGGAACAAATACGACCTATAAAGTCTTGGATAAGAATATTATTCTTTCTGAAAAGTCTGCCATTTCTTCCGCAACGAAAGAGGTAGCCATCGTACAACAGGTAGGTCGTAGCGTAAAGGGGCGTGGTGGTTGATGATAAAAAGGAGAGCCTGTAATAGGTGCTACGGTGATGGTCAAAGGTTCTACTAATGGAACTATTACGGATTTTGATGGAAATTTTATATTGAATGATGTCTCAAGTAATGCTTCTTTGATTGTCAGTTATGTGGGGGTATGTAACTGAAACAATAAGTGTAAAAATGGAACATCTTCTTTCAAAATTGTGATGAAAGAGGATGCTAAAAACCCTTGAAGAAGTGGTTGTTATAGGATATGGAGTAGTGAAAAAACGTGATTTGACCCTTTCTTCTGTTTCAGTTCTGAAAGTGCAGATTTAGCGGAAGTTCCTGTTACTAATGCGGCTCAAGCGCTAGCAGGAAAAGCTGCCGGAGTGAATATTGTTTCACAGAACGGAGCTCCTGGGGCTGAAGTGAATATTACCGTTCGTGGAGGTACTTCCATTACTCAGTCTACTACACCTATCTATATTATTGATGGCTTCCAGTCGGAAGATGGTTTGAAGAATATTGATGTAAATGACATTAAGACTATTGATATTTTAAAAAGATGCTTCGACAACAGCTATTTATGGAGCGCGTGGATCAAATGGTGTGGTTCTTATTACGACCAAAAGTGGAAGTAGTGGCAAGACAACTGTGAATTACAATGGCTATGTATCTGTGGATTGGTTGGGCAAGAAACTGGATTTGCTCAATCTTGAACAGTATGCCAAATATCAGTATGAATGGTGGACTCTTGCCGGAGAAATGAACCAGTATGCACGTATGTTTGGAGGATTATACGGATGATGGATTTTTATACGGGAGCATGGTCTGATATAGAGCAAACTTATGGCGGACGTTCCGGAATAGACTGGCAAGATAAGATTTTTTTGGTGGAAGTGCTCTTACTCAAAGCCATAATCTATCTCTTTCTACCGGAACGGAAAAAACTCAAGTATTGGTAAGCTACAATAATATGTCGCAAGACGGTATCGTAAAAATCACGGATATTACCGTAATACGATTCGTACTAAAGTAAAATTCCCAGCTATGGAAAAATGTACGTTTTGATATGAATTCTTCTTTTTAATTACGCCAAAACATTAGGTGGAGGTTCTTATTCCGGATTAAAACAAGCTATTTTTGCGTCCTGAAACTGGCGGAATCCTGTTTACTGATGATCAGCTTATTAATGAAGAGTTAAATACCGAATTCCGTACTTTCAGTAACGAATATGATGTGTATAACCCATTGATAACCAACGATGCTATAATAAATAGAAAACTTAGTCGTATTTTTTAGTGTTAATGCCGGAATTGTGGACATTGATTTCTTGAAGGATTTTACATTCCGTACAGCTGGTAGTTATAATTGGGCCCAAATCAAAACAACTAATTTCGATGATGGTCGTACGGCCAATGCTCAACTCAAAGGCGGACCTTATGGCAGTATTGATAATAAGGAACGATAATGCTTATCAATGGACTAATACATTGAATTGGAAACATACGTTTGAGAAGCATGATTTGGGCGTTTTGTTAGGACACGAATTATATTATACAAATACATCTGGTACAGAAACTGCCTATAAGGCATTTCCCGATACTAATTTCGGTCTTAATGATATTAGTATGGCCACTCCCGATACATGGAAGTCTTCTTTGAAGAAAAATGCTTTGTTGTCTTTTTCGGTCGTCTCAATTATAGCTTTTAATGACCGCTATCTTTACAGCAACCTTTACGTGGCAGACGAGTTTCTAAATTTGCCGAGGGTAATCGTTAGGGGCTATTTTCCTTCAGCAGCGGCAGCTTGGCGCGTTTCTGAAGAAGGATTCTGGAAAGATAATGCTATCGGAAATGTTGTCAATAATTTCAAATTGAGAGTAGGTTATGGAACTACCGGTAATTGTAATATTGATAATTATATGTATGCTACTGCTCATAATGCTACGGTATATCCTGTGGGCAATCAGGGAAACGGCGGCTTTGGCACCTGGCAGCACAGTAGGTAATAATAACTTAAAATGGGAGAAAAACCGTTTCTACGAATATCGGACTGGACTTGGGTTTGTGGGGGAAACAGAGTTAACCTGACATTGACTGGTATAACAATAAGAGCGATGATTTGCTTATGAAAGTGGCTATCCCGACATCAATCCGGTTATACGCACCAATATCAGAATATCGGTTCTATCCGTAATCGCGGTCTTGAGATAGCTATAAGCAGTACGAACATCCGCAACAAACATTTTACTTGGACTACCGATTTCAATATCTCCTTCAATCGTTCCAAAGGTCTTGAGAATAGACGGTGAGAATGAATATTATCAGACTAGCGTCAGTGGTGGTACCAATTCTTCTGTTCTATACCGTGCCATCGTAGGTCATTCTTTAGGTGAGATGTATGGGTATAAGACCAATGGAGTTTATACTACCGACGATTTTGTGCAGAATGGTGATAAATATGTTTTGAAAGATGGTGTTATTTATCAGAAAGGATCTGTAAAAACTCAATATAAACCGGGTGATATCAAGTATGTAAATACTACGGGGCAGACGGATGACAAGGGGGACACCTGTTTATAATTCTGATGATATGACAGTCATCGGGAATGCTAATCCGGATTTTACCGGAGGTTTTAAAAATACTTTTTCTTATAAGGGCTTTGATCTTTCTGTATTTATGGTATTCTCTTATGGTAATGATATTTTTAATATGTCTACCCAGCGTTTTGTCGGTCCATACCAACCGTACCAAAAATATGCTTGCGGATGCTGCCAATCGTTTCACTCTGCTGGATCCCCGTACTGGAAAAAAGAAGCTATGGACCTCAACCGTATAGCTGAGCTTAATCCTAATCAGCATGATCCGAACATTCTGTGGAGTATTCATAATGACAACCGCGCAGCTATTACTACTCCGCTTGATCGTTTTGTGGAAGATGGTTCTTATCTTCGCATAAGCACTATTACTTTTAGGTTATACTTTCCCGAAAAAGTGGTTAAGTAAAAGCTTTTATCAGTAATTTGCGTCTATAGGTTGTACATTGAATAATCCATTCACTATTACGAATTATTCAGGTTATGATCCCGAAGTTTCTAAGGAAAGTTCTATTTTAACTCCGGGTATTGATGATTCTTCTTATCCACGTTCCAAAGGATTTGTATTTGGCATTAATCTTTCATTATAATAATAGGAGAGTTGTATTATGAAGAAAATAGTATATTATATAGCTGTTGCCTTTTTGGCGATCAATTTCAGTTCTTGTTCTGACTTTCTGGATCTTCCTTCTAAATCGAAGACAGACAGTGAAAGTGTTTTCTCTTCCATTGATAAAGCTGAGATGGCTGTTCTTGCTTGTTACACAGGTGTCTGGATGCAGGATGCTTGGTATAAGGCTCAGAATGGAACAGATGAAATGTGGTCTACTGAGAGTAATTCGAATGCTAATAATTATGCGGCCAATTATGTGCTCAATGATCAAAGTTGTCCCACAGGCATTTATACTACCTCTTATTCCAGCATTGAGCGTTGTAATTCATGCTTGAAAGGATTACGTGCAATGAGCCTTTCGGGAGAGGACGAGAGAAAGTGTCACATTTATATAGCTGAATGTCTGGCTGTTCGGGCTACTTGTTTTCTGAATTTGATTCGTTATTTTGGGGATGTACCTTATTCTACTGTTCCTGTATTGGATATGACGACTTTTCTTCTTCCCGTGTTGATCGGGATGAGATTTATGATGGCATTATTGCCGATTTGCAAGAAGCTGTCGAAGTACTTCCTTGGTATAGTGAAGGATTTTTCTCTACTCCTGAGCGGATTTCCAAGAATGCTGCTTATGGATTATTGGCCCGTACAGCTCTTTATGCAGCAGGTTATGCTTTGCATTGGGATCTGAATACTTATGATAAATCTACTCTTCAGATGCGCCGTCCTTTGATGAATCGCGTGTAAGAAAATTATATACCATTGCTGATGAAGCTTGTAAAGCAGTGATTAGTAAAGGTGAAAACAGTTTGCTTTCTAAATATGAGGATGTGTTTAGAGCCTTGAACGAGGGTGGCGTTTATAACCCTGAAGAGGTAATGTTTGAATATGCTGAGTTTTTGGCAATACAACCAATGGTCGGGGGGATATACAAATGGGACTTTTGCATTCATGCTTCCAATGCCCTTTTTATGGTAAAAACATTGCCTTTGCAACTGATTCATCCTACCTTTTTATCTTTCTTTTGCCGATGATGATACCCGTCGGGATGTTACAGTGGGCAATTACAGTATTGATGCGGCTGGTAACGATATTGCTGTGCCTTATGGCGCTTTGAATTTGGGAAAATGGCGCTGCAATTGGAAAGGTTTACCCCCCGTACGGCCACTTTGAAAACGGATGTCAATTGGCCTATACTTCGTTATTCGGATGTATTGTTAATGTACGCAGAAGCTGAAAATTACTTGAACAATGGGCCCACGGAAGCAGCTAAGGCAGCTTATGAACAAGTTCGTCTGCGTGCTTTTTGCAGGAGATGCCTCTCGTATAGGGTACCACACCCCTCTACTTATGATACTTTTTTAAAGCGATTGTGAAGGAACGTGCCTTTGAATTAGCTACAGAAGGATGGCGGCGTACTGATCTTATCCGGTGGAACTTGTTGGCTGAAACTTTGGCTGAAACAAAAAGCAAATACCGAGAAACTGGCTATGCGTGAGGTTCCTTATAATGAGGTGAAGACTTATCGGGCATATAAAGAAGCAACTTCACATCTTGAAGGATCCTTTTGGTAGGTCTTACTTATATAGATTTCGATCATCAGCCCACAGAAACGGAAATGAGTGAACTGGTTGCCCGGTATGGAGGCACTTGAATTGGGTAAATATGTTTATTACTCCCAATATTGCAGGAGAAACTAATTCCGGTATAGCCGGACAATCCAAGATATTGGGTTATAAAGAAAAACAATAACACGTTGCCCGCCTGATTACCAGAGTTATATCGTGGGTTTATCAAGAATCAGGCTGAACTTTATACTTTGAGCACCACAGCCATTATTGATGTTAATCCTGGTTTAACCTAATCAACAACATCCTGCTTATTAATCAATAAATTATAAACATTTCTATATAGGAAGGGGGAAGAATAGTGATGATTTTTTTGTTTTTTTTCTCTTCCTATCTTATAAAAAAAAAACAGTATGAAAATGATATGTATGGCGGTAATGCTTTTCATTACTTTGTTGTCTGCTGGAGCACAGAAAAACATTCCGGCCTCTGATATAAAAAAGTGGCTATGATGAAAGCTACACGTTTCATGGTAGAGAAGGTCAGCAACCGTGGTGGCTATTTATGGAATTACAGTCCTGATTTCTCCCGTTGTTGGGGGAACTGGAAGCTAAACCAAGTATGATATGGATAGAAGCTGGTACACCTGCTATGGGAAATGTATTTTTGAATGCTTATCAATTGACTGGAGAATCTTATTACCTGAAAGCGGCACAAGCAGCGGCAGATGCTCTTATCTGGGACAGCATTCAAGTGGGGGGATGGCCTTATATGTTGGACTTTTCCGGAGAAACTTGCGCTTAAGCAATGGTATTCCAAAGTACAGAAAGGATATATTCATTGTGCTCAGGAACATGCTCATTATTATGGAAATTGTACTTATGATGATGCGGCTACCTACGATAGTGGAATGTTCCTTTGCGTATGTATTTACTGACTCTGATCCGAAAGTATAAATATCCGGTAGAAAGGTGTCTTGATTTTGTTTTGGAGAGTCAGTATCCTTATTGGGTGGGTACGCAGCGCTATCCTCTCCATTATGAATATGTGAAAGGTGATAAGGAAGACTATACTTCGTTTATTACCATTAATGATGGAGTTCATACTAACAATATTAATTTTTTATTGGCTTGTTACACTTTATTAGGTGAAACTCCCGGGCATTGGAGCCTCTTCAGCGGGCTATGACTTGTGTGTCTTGGCTTTGCAGGGGAGGAAAGCCTCAGGCAGGTTGGGGGGCTGCAGCATAAGTTGATCTCAATTACCTCCAGGTCATGCCCGTGATTTTGAACCGGCAGGTTATGCGGCTACAGCTACTGCCGAGATGTGTCGCAACTTGATGCGTTTTTATCGTTGGACTGGGGATACTAAATATTTAGCCCGTATTCCGGATGCATTTGAATTTCTAGAATCTATCCGATATAACGACGCGCAATGAAACAATTGGGTAAGTCTGTAAAACCGGGACAGATATTGTGTCCTACTTTTGTAGAAGTAGGCACTAACAGACCTCTTTTTACCTTCATAATGATCCAGATCATTATTGGGTGGATTATGATTATCATGGACTCATAACTCATTATAGCTCTACGCGGGCTATTGATTTGCAATCTTTAAAAAGATGAGTATCAGCATTTGCTCTCTCTCTCTCCAAAGAGGAAGTGACAAAAGATTCTCCGTTTATAGGTCAAACGGATATTTCTGGAACTTTACTAAGTCATTTAATGCGTGGTAAAATGCAGCAAGCGGATACACAAAAAGTAGATAGTCTGCTCACTATTTTTTGAAGAAAAAAAGATTATTTACCCGGTCGTTTGCCTAGTGTTTCGAAAGAGAATCCGGGCTTCTCTAATGCTCCTCTTCCTTCTGAAGTCATTTCCATCAAGGAATATATGAATGGTATGTCTACATTTATTCAGTATCTTACTAAATAGTGTCTATGATGAGAAATAAAACATTTTTTTATTGTTGTATTGGCAGCAATGCTGCTGGTTACAGCTTGTGCCGATACTGCTATTGACCGTCATGCATTGGTGATGCGTAATAACCCTCATGTTACAAAAATTGATTCTCTTCATTCTTTGACAGTCGGAAAATGGGCGGTTCGCTTTTACTGCCGATGCTACAGGATTGCAGAACTTTTCCCGAATATTATAAAGAAGGCTTGTCTTTAGGTACCTATAGCGAATGGGGGATGGCACAGTTTTCCTAACAAGGAGGACTATAAGATAGTTGAAACTCTACAGGATCATCCGCTTCCCGGTTCATCCTCATGGGATTTATGCCGTACAATTTCGGAAGGTCCTGAACGTAATGCCAAAGCGGCAGAGTGGTTTCGTGCCAATCCGCACCGCCTGCATTTGGGAAATATAGGATTTGACAGCTTGTTGGTGAGCGATATTACTAAAATAGACCAGACTCTCGACATGTGGAAAGGGAGAACTTCATTCCCATTTCCTATGGAGAAAACTTCCGGTTACGGTAACTACTTCTTGTAATGGCGATAGTGACATTGTCTCTGCTTCTGTGTCTTCATCGGCAAAGCTGGCAGTTGGCATCCGTTTCCCTTATCCTACAGGTGAGGCAGCTGACGATGCTACTTGCTGGACAGCCGATGACTGCCACTCTACCGACATTATTCTTTCCGAACCTCAACGGGCTCTTATTCGTCGTACTGTAGATTCTACTGTCTATTATGTGGAAATCAGTTGGAGTGGTAAAGCTGTTTCTTTCTCAAACAGGGAAGAACAGGTTAAAATTGACACCTTCCGATAAGCAGTGGAATTTCAATGTTGGGTTCTATAAGCACCAACCTGTAGTGCCTCAGCCTGATTACAAGGCTAATCTGCTTTCGGCCAACCGTTGTTGGAGGGATTATTGGCAGACATCCGGTGTTATTGATTTTTCTTCCTGTACGGATCCCCGTGCTTCGCTTTTGGAGCGTCGGGTTGTGCTGTCTCAATATTTGCTCCGTTCGCAGGAAGCGCAAAATTACCCTCCTGCTGAAACCGAAGCCTGACTTATAATACATGGTATGGTAAATTTCATTTAGAAATGGTAATGTGGCACAGTTTTCATTATGCGCTTTGGAATAAAGCAGATCTTTTGGAGAAACAATTGAAATGGTATAAGACTGCCGTACCGATGGCATGTGATATTGCAGCCAGACAGGGATTTAATGGCATACGTTGGATGAAAATGACTGATCCATCTTCTAAAAAGAGGCACCATCGGATGTCGGCTCTTTTATTATCTGGCAACAACCCCATGTCATTTATATGTCAGAACTTATCTATCGTGCGTCCTTCTCAAGAATTTCTTCGTGAGTATGCTGATATGGTAGAGCAGACGGCTGCTTTTATGGCTTCGTTTGTTAATTATGATTCTGATAATGATCGTTACATTATTCAGGGGAGCTTGTGCGGCTAATGAATCCTATAATGAAGAGACGACCCTTAATCCTGCTTTTGAAATGGCTTATTGGCATTTTGGCTTGTCCATAGCTCAGAAATGGCGGGAGAGACTTGGGCTGCAACGTCATGCGGAGTGGGATGAAATTCTTGCTAAATTAGCTCCTCTTGCTACTAGTCCTGATGGCATTTACTATACGCGGAAAAGGGTAGAGGAATACCTGATTTCGTGAATGGTATTCCTGCTGAAAAATACCGGAAATGCCGGCCTAGGTGGATACATTAATGGCCAGCGTCCTAAAGAAGCAGAGTTCTGTTTCGTTCTATCGGAAGGCGAGAAAAGCAAACGTAAGCATGATCCTTTTATGTTACAGGGACTTCTTCTGAAAAATTTGCTGGCTTACGGCATGTTGCCTGAGTCGCGGCTCATTGATCAAGAAAAAATGCAAAAAGACTTTGGTGCGTGCGGCTCAAAATTGAATTGGTCCGGAGGATCTTGGAGTTGGAATTATCCCACATTGGCAATGAATGCTACTCGCTTGTTGCAGCCTGAGGTTGCTTTGCGTGCCATAACTATGGATAACCGGGAGGATTTGCTTTTGCCTAGTGGTAACAATTATCGTTCGACTCGTCTTCGTTCTTATTTGCCTGGTAATGGAGGGCTGTTATTAGCTGTTTCTATGATGATGTGTGCCGGTGGGACGGTTGCTCGGTCAGTAATCCGGGATTTCCAAAGATGGTAAATGGAATGTGCGTTGGGGAGGGATTACATCCTATGCCATAGGATATAAGGAAGTCGTAAAAATGAATATCTATTTACAGTGTATAAAAATTTAGGTAATGAAAATATTGTTATTTTGCTCTTTATTAGTGATGTTCGGTGCCTGTACTCATCCTGTACAGCAGATTTCAATAGACCGTAAGGCGTTAGTGAATCGGAATAATCCTCAATTTTCAGCGCTGATTCGTGTTCGCTTTCAGTAGGGAATGGCGAATTTGCATTTACAGTAGATATTACAGGATTGCAAACTTTTCCTGACGCTTATAAAAGGTGTCCCTCTAGGTACGCAAAAGTCAATGGGGATAGTTTTGCTAATGGACGGTTATAGACACGAAGAAACATTGAGTGAATATGATTTTTGGACGAGGACATAAGGAATTGTATGCAGTTCAATCTCAAGAAGATAAAAAGACAAAAGAATGCATCTGATTGGTTTCTGTGTCAACCCACATCGGTTACATTTAGGATTTGAATGGGGGATGAGGCTGCTATTTCCGATATTACCAGAATCAGTCAGTGACTTTGAATTTATGGGAAGGTGAAGTCGGTTTACTTGGAAAAGGGAATGA
>VOFJ01000566.1_pt1 | contig 12109 bp, 19 predicted proteins | sample 5384081 | NCBI WGS metagenome assembly VOFJ01 (sample SAMN12384729, study PRJNA508395) | human gut metagenome | isolation source: healthy gut I | host: Homo sapiens | reverse complement strand
AGAATCTTGCTCTAAGAAACTGCCGGCCTGCCGTTCACTTGCTACTGCCACTTTTTCAGAAAATCTATAACCAGCTTTTTTTATAAAAGGCTGCGGGCTGGCGTTTTTCCCTTACTCCCTACAAACCACAAAAGAGCAGAATGGACGGACTTTCCGGCAAGAACTTTTCCGGCGGCTCGGTCTTTCCCGACAATAAGGCGTTTCGGAAGCTGCGTTTTGCCCGCTGTCTGAAAAAAATGGCAGCCTTTTTTGGCTTCACTGTCTAATACGGAACTTTTGGAAATTTGCCAAAAATGGGCGCAAAAAAAGCAGCAAATCTTTTTCGGACTTACTGCAAAAAATGATTTTGATTCTTATATATTTTTTTTTTAGACATATTGATTTTGCTTAATGGAAGATGTATAATTGTAGTAAATATTTGTGAAAGGGTGAGTCCAATGGCTTTTTAATTTATCTTTTGAGAAGTATATCATAACAAATGAAATAAATTCGTTTTCTTCACATCATAGAAAGGAGTTTTTATATGAAATACTTCGTAAGAAAATCAATATCAATTATGATTGCATTATGTGCAATTTTTACAATGTCATTGACAGCTTTTTGCAAGTTCTACGACAACACAATATAACAATACGATTGTTCTGCGTACCGAAGAAGATTGGGCAAGAATGAGACAACATGATTTGGCTGAGTACAATGCTAAATTGGCAAATATTTCTCCTACACTCAAAAAGATGTAAGTAGCTTTTTGAACAGTCATGATGAATTGGCAGCTATGCCATATAGCAAAAAAATTCTGATGTAGTTAGCAATGAGGAGTTTTTAACACAGTTTATAACTGCATATCCAGAATATGCGGGTAATGAAGCCCAAATTGCTGACGATGTGGCAACATTACGGGCAAATCCAGTAGTAGTAGCTGTAAGAGCATTTTTAGTTCCAATGGATATGACTTAGCTTTAGATTTATTCAATCATTCTTTAACAGAAGATCCCGCAACTGCTTCCTTTGTCCCTGACTGGCAATACAGAAGGAATGTATGGACATATAAGAAGTGAATTATCTGCCGATCCTTTTTTGGATAAAATGAAAAAACCTTTGCGAACAAGAGTGGAACAGAAACACTCAGCGACAGTTCTTACACTTTTGATAATGGCGACTTGTATTGGGCTATTCACGGCTTCACATGGACAAGAAGCAGAACCTCTAAAGGAACGGCTTCTTTCGCAATTGATGATGTCTATGATTTTAACAAATGGAAAGATATCCCCGGAATTGTAGCAGGATTAGCAGGCACACATGATTTTGATATTCATATTGAAGGTCTTGTTCAAAATGGGGTAATCAAATAAGATGCGCAAATATCATGCAATTACTCAAAAAATCACCTACCGTAATTGGGTGTACATATTTACCTTGATTTCATTTATTGCCATTTTTTGTTTTTGACTTTTTTTTTGCAATATATGCACCAGGAAACTATTTTCAAGATGCAAATGGTAAATTTTCTATAATGGATGTAATATTCGCAATAATATTACTAATAAATGATATTTGTGTGATATTGTCGTTTATAGAATTTACAAAATCTTGCTATCATATTTGTCAAAAAAAAAAAGTGCTTTTCTCTGAAGCGGCTTAGTGAAATCATTGTAGGTATATATCCAATAATATTAGTGTTTTTCTTTTGTAATTGGAATATTTCGTCACTATATCACTATTTATTAGCCCCAATACAAATATTGTTTCATAGGTAATAAAATGAGTGCAGGCATTATAGACTAATGCCTGCACTTTTTTTTGAACAGAATAATGAAACTGACCATCAAAATTGTTATTTGCTACTTTACCACACATGAGCATTTACACAGGAGGACTAGCACCCTATGAATAAGAAAACATACCGCGGCGTGATCTTCGACCTCGACGGCACGCTGCTCGATACATCCGAAGGCGTCTTTGCGAGCGTGCGCCACACGGTAGAAGCACTTGGAAAACCTGCCCTCGACGAGGCGACACTCCGCACCTTTATCGGACCGCCCGTCAAGCTGTCGCTCATCCGCCTCTTTGGACTGGACGAGGACGCCGCGAACCACGCAACCGAGATTTTCCGCACCCAGTACAAGGATCACGACCTGCTGAAAGCCGAGCCATACGCCGGTATCAAAGACCTGATCCGCGCACTCCGCGCACAGGGGCTGCAAGATCGGGGGTTGCCACCCTGAAACGTGAAGATTATGCGCTGACTCTGCTGGAACATTACCATTTCACAGAACTCTGTGACTCCATCTGCGGCAGCGATTTTGCCAGCAAAATGACGAAGGCTGACGTTCTGCACAAGTGCTTAAAAAGCTTTGGAGTTGTCTCCATCCGAGGCAGTTCTTATCGGTGATACCTCTTCCGACGGAAAAGGTGCCAAAGAGGCAGCTGTCGATTTTATGGCAGTCACCTACGGCTTCGGACCAGATACCGCGGAGGCATGGCAGGAATATGCGCCGGTTTATACAGCAAAAGGATACGCATGATATCGGGGCGTTTCTGGGAGTCAATTTTTAAAATTACAAACATAACAAGGGGACAAACATCATGAAACAAGTCAAATTACTCGACTGCACTCTCCGCGACGGCGGCTACGTCAACGACTGGGAGTTCGGTCACGACAATATTGTTACTATTTTTTGAACGTCTGATCAGCGCGGGCGTGGACATTCTGGAAGTTGGTTTTTTCTGGATGACCGCCGCACCTTCGACCGCAACCGCACGATCATGCCGACAACCCAGTGTGCCGATCAGATTTTCGGCAAGCTGGACAAAGGGAAATACGATGATCGTCGCCATGATCGACTACGGAACCTGCGATATTTCTAATTTAAGCCCGTGTTCTGAGTCCTACATCGACGGCATCCGCGTCATTTTCAAAAAACATGTGATGCATGAGGCGATCCAGTTCTGCCACGAAGTCAAAAAACTGGGCTACAAAGTGTTTGCACAGGCGGTTTCGATCACCAGCTACTCCGACCGTGAGCTTCTGGATCTGGTTGACCTTGTCAACGATCTGGAACCGTATGCGATGTCCCTTGTAGACACCTACGGTCTACTGCATCAGGATAACCTGCTTCACTATTTCCAGCTCTTAAACTACAACTTAAAACCATCGATCGCGATCGGCTACCACTCCCACAATAACTTCCAGCTCGCATACTCGAACAGCATGGAAGTCTTACGCGAACCGGCAGACCGCACCGTTTTAGTTGATGCCACCCTGTACGGCATGGGAAAAAGCGCCGGAAATCTTCCGATCGAACTCATTTCCATGTACATGAACACCGTATTCGGACGCAATTTCAATGTCAGTCAGATGCTTGAGGCGATCGACATCAGCATCATGCCGTTCTTCCGCAAGAGCCCATGGGGATATAACCTGTTCTTCTATATTTCCGCCTCCAACAACTGCCATCCGAACTACGTCCGCTTCCTGATGGATAAGCACACCCTGTCGCTTAAATCCATCAATACAATTCTGGATGCGATTGAGCCAGAAAAAAACTGCTCTACGACAAAGATTACATTGAAACACTGTACCGCAGGTATCAGAGCACAGAATGCAATGACGAAGCCGATATTCAGGCATTGAGTGCTTCCTGGAGCGATCGCCCGCTTCTGCTGCTCGGTCCGGGGAAAGAATCTGGAACTGGAAAAGGAGGCAATTCTCTCCTATATTAAGGCGCACAATCCGATCACAATCTCCGTCAATTTTATCCCGGAGGGAATTCCAATCGATTATGCGTTCTTAAGCAATTCCAGGCGGTATGTCCAGCTCAACAACCGCCTGCTCGAGCACGCCGACGCCCAGGGACGCCCGGTGCGCGTCATCGCGACCTCAAACGTGACGAATGTCAAAGATACACATTTTGATTACACCTTAAACTATAATTCCCTGATCGACCAGAATGCAGAGATCATCGATAATTCCTTTGTCATGCTGCTGAACGTCCTGACCAAAAACAAGCGTCCACCACGCCGCCTGCGCGGGATTCGACGGATATACGGTCGATGGAGACAACTACTATAATTCCGCGATGGACTACCGGATCGCGCGGGAAAAATCACAGAGTATTAACCAGTATGTGATAGATACGCTGGAGAGGCTGGCAGGAACGCTGACGCTGGAGTTCCTGACGGATTCGAAATACGTAAAAAAAAAGAATGTGCCCTTTTTCCACATCTCTCCACCCTTTCCAGCAACGCACACTATCTTTTTACGCATAATCCCCGTATAAAAAGCCCCGTAATGCAGCGATGGATTTTCGCATTTTCAAAAAAGGAGAGATTATACCATGCGTAAGCAAACTAAAACTTTAGCTGTTTTCTCCGCTGCGGCTTTGTTCGCGGCTGCTGCACCTATAATGACAAATACGGGGAACTTACAGAGTTCTGGCGGCTCAGAGCGGCTGGACAGAGGAAGATGGTCGTCTTTATTACTACGATGAGGACGGCTATAAAGAGACAAACACATGGAAAAAGCGGAATGGCGACTGGTTTTATCTCGATGAGGAAGGCGAGATTGCTACCAATCAGAGAGTCGATGACTATTTCGTCAACGATGAGGGGCACAATGGCAAAGAACCAATGGGTTTCGGCTGAAAATGAGATCAGCTACGACAGCCCGGATTCTCCGGACGGCGGCTCCTGGCTCTATTTTGGCAAGGACGGCAAGATTGTAACTGCCAAATGGATGAGCATCAACGGAAAAACCTACTATTTCGACGAGGACGGACTGATGCAGACCGGGCTTCTGGAGCTGGACGGACAGACCTACTACCTCGGCGAGGAGGATGACGGCGCCAGAAAAAACCGGATGGATTCTGCTGGAAACCATCACGAAAGACACCGACGATGAAGATATCTGGTGCTATTTTTGACACCGAAGGACGCTTGATCGTAAACCAGATGGACCGCAAAATCGACAATGGCTACTACACCTTCATCGACGGCCAGATGCAGACAGGCTGGATCAATGTCGCGGAAGCTGGCTTTGTAAGCTCCAGCACACCTTCAAACGAAGCAGCAACAGCGGACAACTCTGCCACAGACACTGTCAGCTTAAACGATTTCCGCTACTACGATCCGGAAAATGGCGGACGCCGGGCAAGCGGCTGGTACACCATTGAAGGGGCACCGGGCATCAGCGAAGAAGAAGAGCCATTTTCCTTCTTCTTTAAAAAACGGAACCGCTTACTTTGCCGAGAAGGATCTTTGCTATTTTCACCATCAATTCCGAGCGCTACTGCTTCAACGAGCGCGGTGAAATGCAACCGGGCTTCAGAGCCTGAAACAGGCGGATGGCAGCTTCGCCTCCTACTACTTCGGCGACGACGGCGTGATGCGTACCGGCAAGCAGACTATTTACAATGATGATTTAGAAGAAAAACCAGATCTGGTATTTCCAGACCAAAGGTTCCCTCAAAGGACAGGGCTACCATGGAGAGCGCGATAACCAGGTTTATGTAAACGGTCTTTTTAAAGAAGGCGGATCCGGAGCTCCGCTATGAGCCGGTTTCCACCGGTGAAAAACGCTACCTGGTAAACACCAGCGGCACCATCCAGAAAGCAACCTCTTCTTCCTCTTCCGCTTCCCGTCCGGAACTCGGAAAAGGGTTCAAGGATATCAAAGACAGCAATGATACTGTCTGGACAGTTGACACATCTGGAATCATCCAGTAGAATATAATATTGCATCCGTTCAAATACCGCAGGACACTTTTTGTGACACCGCGGTATTTTTTCTGAAAGATGTCTTTTTTTTATCGTCTTGAAATTTTTTTTGGAAATTTTTAATTTTTTTTCTAAAACCAGTTATAATGTTCTCAATTAAAATGTATTATAATAAGGGGAATATTTTCATTTTTCTCCCAATGACTCAACTCTTACTTCTACGGAGGCAACTCTATGCGTGGTTTAAATGTTTATTGCTGTCCAACCTGTGGACATTATGGATTCTTTCAGCTCGTTGCCAATGCGGTATGTCCGCATTGCTCAATTGCCATGACTCCTCTTCCCATTCCGTATCAGGATTTCATGGACTTAGACTATCCACAGCGGCAGATCCTGATTTCCAGACACATGATTAATGCGGCGATCCCTTTTGGATTCTAAAGCCAAACCGGCGAACAAGGCTAAGGCACCAGGGCAGACAAAGCCATCCGGCCGGAGCAAATCACTGGATGATGCAAAATCGTCGGATCAAAAATGCAGCACCCGATAACACCAAATTGATGACCGATCCTTCTGCAGCACCGGGTAAAAACAAAATCGTCTTCCACTTCCTCGAAAGATCCATCCGGATATTTCAAAAGATTCCGACAAGGAAACGCTCTATCAGGAAGTATTGGCTCTAAGAGAGAAAAACGAGCAGCTGGAGCAGACTGTCTCCTGGATGCATGATTTAATCTGGGAATTGACGCGCCGACTACATATTACACAGAGTAGATAAAAAATGCCGCATGATTCATTCTGGTTTGATAACATACCTTCTGAATCATGCGGCTTTCATATTCGATCTACTATTTAATTTTTGATTTGATTTTTCACCTGCTCCATCTGGTATAAATGAGCCTCTTCTTTTTCCATCTTATCCAGGCTCTCCGCTTATCCCGCCTTCTCCGTCTTACAGAGTATGTAGTGGTCAATCATCCGGTTTAAGCTTTGATTCATCTGATCCAGAGTTTTAAATAACTCCCTCAGCTCACGCTTTAATTCTTCATTTTCCTGCTCTAAAACGATCAATTTTTTTAGCTTCATCCATAAACTCTCCTCCTTTTTGACTGCATGTTCTTCCATTCAGATGACCACACTGCATAACGCAGCTCTGCCAGGCGATCATATCGTTTTTTCTTTTCATATTATTTATAAACCGATTTTAAGAAAAATAAAAAGAGTCTATCGATCGCAAATTTCGACACGGAGCATCGCTCCGTTACTGTTCACGCATATGTGCCCAGTAACTCGCTCACACATTACTTTTTAATTCTAAATCGACAAAATCCAGGCAGATTCGGCTTTTCCGCCGAATCTGCCCGGATTTGCTGTCTGTCTATTTAATCCGTTCTGTCTATTTGAGCTATTCTGCCTGTTCTGCTTTCTCTCTTTGTGAGTGCAAGCCCAATCGCCAGCATCGCCCACATAATCGGTGTCGCGATCGGGAGGTTGATATTAACAACTGCCTGTGCTCCATAGCAGAGCACCGCCAGAACAGGCGCCAGGATCCAGGCGCACTCTTTCCATTTTTGCACATCTGCACGCAGGTGCCGCCCAGAAACGCAAGATAAGATACAAGCGCAAGCGGTCCCATTGTAACAAGGTACTGAAAATATTCGTTGTGGGCGCTCTCATAGAAAACTCCATACCGATCCAGCGCATCCTGCCTGAAATCCCAAGTCAGAATTCCATATGTGTCGGGTCCAAAACCAAACAACTGATGCAGGAACGGCAGCTCGCGATAGGACTGCCAGCCAATTCTCCAGCAATATCCCCGGTTCGTTCCCCAGTCATCATCAAAAAAACAAGATACTGGGACAACGCGCTGTACCGTTCCGCATGTCCTCCCAGATTTTGCATCATAGAGGACAAATGCCACTGCCAGGCATCCAAGAATCAAAACGGCACACCAGCCACGCCAAATCCATCGTCCCGGTTTGCTCTCTGGATTCGTCTGTTCCATCTTCCGTTTCCAAACACAGAGAACCCCCGCCAGAATCCAGAATAAAACGACGACTCCCTCCAGATAACGATAGCGCACCAACACGCCAAACACACCGCCCAGACCGATGACCTGATCAGCATATACTTTATTGACCGTATCTACTACCTTGATCACGGTCATAAACGTAGCCGCCAGAATACCATAATCTGCGATGCCCCGCCATGTCGTAAATAAAAACAGCGGCATCACCGCAAACAGCATTCCAAGTGATAAATATGCATTATCACTCTGTCCGGTAATCAATGCAAAAAAAGGCCAGCGCCGAAACCAGATAATACCAGATACGGCGTCCCACTTTTCTCTCACTTACAAAACAGCCGCATGCAACCGCCATCGTAAGCGCCACAAACGCCGTATACGTGTTGATATTTCCCAATGTAGATACAAACAGGTTTCCCTGTTCATTGCTCACGCCCTTTTTCCATCCCAATAAATCCATCTGGAAATAATCTGTGATTCCAAACAGACAGACCAGAACGGACGATGCCAGAAACACATCCAGGTACCATTTTCTCATCCGACCATACTTGCTGATCACAATCGTTCCCAGCACATACAGCGTAATCAAAAAAAAAATCCGCTGAATCGTCCCTCATTGCCCCAGAACGACTCATACACATAGTCCGACAGCACCGTCGATATCAATGCCAGTCCCCGAAAACTGCCAGCGCCTTATAGGCAAATGGCTGCTTTTTTTAATTCAGACGGTCGAAACGCGCAAAAAAGCGCCGCACATGCGTCCCGCCAAACCGCTTTAAGTCCATGCACGCAAATACTATCGCTGCGATCAGGCATGACGCCAGCATCGCAACCGTGCTGAGCCAGTAAAACTGATATTTCGATACCAGAAATATCATAATAATAATTATGGAAATATAGCGGAAATGCCCCAAACACCACACACAGATACACCGACACAATCCATGAAAAAACCTTTCGGACTTTTCCTTCCCATGCCTGCTCTGCCAAAATGGATGCAGCCGGAGCTCCCTGCTCTCTTGCAATCTCTGTCTGTTCCATCACATTCTTCTCCTTTTCTTATTCGTAAAACCAGAGAAACGGCTTGTATCAGTATAGCATTTCGTTTTGTGGATAGCAAGGAAGGAAATCTTAAATTTCCCCTATTATCTCTCCTATTTTTGCAACTTGCGATACTTTTCCATATCCGAAGTATAATGACTTGGTAATGCAGTTAGGATTTCGAGAAAAAGTATTTCAAAAAGTAAAAAGGAGAGTGCATTAATTATGAGAAAGCAGACTAAATTAGTTGCAGTACTTTCTGCAGCAGCTTTACTCGCTATGGGTGCTTCCATGACTTCTTTCGCAGCTGGTTGGGAGAAAGATGACGCTGGTGTTTGGCACTACTATGATAGCGACGACAATCAGGTAACTGTCGAGTGGAAAAAAAAGATGGTGGCAAGTGGTTCTACCTCAACGAAGATGGCGATATGGAAACAGACGCTTGGGTAGACGATGACTACTATGTAGGCGAAGATGGTGCTATGCTGGTTAACAAGTGGATCAAAGTAGCTGATGATGATGACAGCAGTGATCCGGATGATGACGGTGAGAACTGGTACTACTTCAACAATAAAGGTAAGAAAGTAACCGATGATAAGAAGAAGATCAACGGTAAAACTTACTACTTCAACACCGACGGTGAGATGAGATACGGTTGGTTCGAAGATAACGGCGACTGGTACTATCTGGGAACTGAGGATGAAGGCTGGAGAACAGATGCTAAGTGGCTGTGGTTAGAAGAGCCGAATGAGGATGACGAGGATAACGATTCCATGCCGTCTCATGATGATTGCTCCCCTGTGCGATAGCGAAGGCTGGTACTACTTCCAGAACGACGGTAAAGCATACAGAGACAACAGCAAGAAGAAAAAAAATCAACGGTAAATATTACTACTTCAACGAGCATGGTCAGATGCTGTATGAGTGGATTAACACCAAAGAGACGACCGCTACAGGCTCTACAACAGACTTTATTCTGGATGGTTCCGATTCCAGACCAAACGCTACCGCAAGCGATATGATCTACGCTAACTAAGTAGAAGACGGTTCCAAAGCAGCAGGCTGGTACGAGATCGACGGTGCTGAGGATCTTGGCAACGACAACGATACCGACTGGTACTTCTTCAAGAAGGGGCGAAGCTAAGAAGGCAGGCGCTGAGGATGCTCAGACTGACTCCACAGGTACAACCCAGTACAGAAAGAAAATCAAAATCAATGGTAAGTACTTCTGCTTCGATCAGGATGGTAAGATGCAGACAGGTCTTCAGAGAATCGCTGGTCATACCTACTACTTCGATGACAATGGCTATATGAAGACCAGGTAAGACAACTGCTGATGATGACAATGATGATACATTCACATTCTACTTCAGCACAAAAAACAACGATACTGGTAAGGGCTATGACGGAATCAAAGATGGTTATCTGTACGCAGATGGTCAGAGACTTGAGGCTGATGATGACTACGCTGTATACAAATACAACAATCTCCTGTATGTAGTTAACAAGACTGGTAAGATCAGAAATCCACTTCTAAAAGTACGAACTGGATGGCGGCGAAGGTTATGTAACTGTAACCAAGAGCGGTACTGTTAACAAGTACTTTGTTGATGATGAGAAGACTACAACTGCAACAACATTTCCGACTGATGTAATCAGAACTGGTGGTTTTGATGCAAATGGTCAGAGCACAACTGATGGTTTCGTTTGGGGGAGCCGTAATTGAGCTGAACTTGAGGCATTGAGCTGATAGCTTGATATAAAGAGGACTCCGACATCTCAGAGAAATCTGGGATGGCGGAGTCCTTTTTGCATAGAAACGATGTTTACCATATTTACTCAGACATTATACTTCGAATATGAAAAAGTATCGGGAGATGGGAAATACCTCTGTAAATACTGGAGAAGCAAAGGAAAACTCATTTATATCTTGAATTTCCTTTTTAATTATGTTATATTTTATTCAAATCATTTTGACTTAAATTAATTTGAATAAAATTTAAACCAGGGAGGTGCTTGACATGTTTATCGGAAGAAGAAAAGAATTGGATGCCATGCAATCACTTTATGATAAAGATGGCTTCGGCATGATGGTTATTTATGGGCGTAGACGCATTGGAAAATCTACTTTGATTAACGAATTTATCAAAAATAAAAACGCCATTTTTTTATACAGCAACAAAAAGTTGGACAAAATAGAAACCTCGAATTATTTGCTAAACAGGTTATCTCTGTGTTGAGATCCTGATTTCGAGAGTGCCTCTTTTCCATCCACAGAAGATATTTTCAATTTTATTACAAAGAAATTGCCAGATAAAAAGATTGTGTTCTGGTAATTGATGAACTTCCTTATTGGGCTGAAAAAAAGATGATTCATTACAAGTACAGTTAATACCTGGGTATCTGCTACTAATTCACTATAATTTCCGATAATATCTGTATTCGTTTTCAACTCAGTGATTCTGTTATTAAGTTCTTCAATATATGACTCTAATATAGTTGGATCTGGATTAACATTCAACATTTCTAAAAGAAATTCCGCAATTATTTTTCCCCTCGAGGATCCTTATAATTCTCTAACACACTCTGAGCTTCAGTTAAAGCATTCTTTGCGTTTTCATAATTTTTCTGTTTTTTCCCCCTAAATTACCTTTCTCTGTCTCCCAATCCCCTCTTGCCTCATCGTACTTTTTTTTGCCATGCGTCTTGTCTATCGTGCCAAGTTGTACCATTTCTTGAAGCAGCATAAGAATCCATTTCAGCTTTATAGCTTTCCACTAATGTTTTTGATGCATTGTATTCTTCCTCTGCTATATCATATGCATCCCCGAGCTTTATTTACATTCTTAACTAACTCTTCCCTTGAAACAGTTTTTTCTTCCGCATTTGCATTCTCCGTAGATTCTGCCGGATACTTCTGGCTCAATTCGCCTAGCAATTTACTCGCCCGAAGCTGAACAGCTTTCGTATTCTCTGTAATATAACTGTAAATATCATTTTTTCTAATTTTAAGGATACTCGATTCCAGTTTTATTTCAAGGCTTTTCTAAATGATTTGTATATTTCAGGCTTCGATACGCATCTCCAAGGAATTCTACAAATTCCGGGTTCATGGTTTCCACAATGTTTTCTCCTAAGCCACAGCTACACTTCTGGCTCACTCCTAGGTGCTGTCTGTAGTTCATGTGGATAGAAACAAAAAAAGAAGCCCACCAGCGTACCATATAGGGATTCTACACAGTGCGCCAGTGGGCAGACGTTTTATCATCGGAAATTACATCTCTGTGATAAAAACTTAGCAATACGTAACTGAACGAAGTACAATGA
>VOFJ01002588.1_pt1 | contig 12136 bp, 21 predicted proteins | sample 5384081 | NCBI WGS metagenome assembly VOFJ01 (sample SAMN12384729, study PRJNA508395) | human gut metagenome | isolation source: healthy gut I | host: Homo sapiens | reverse complement strand
ATGTAGATACATTATGTATGTATCCGCATGCTTATTTTTATTATAATAAAAAGGCGGATAAGGCTAGTGCGGTGGGACATAGCTCCGTTTTTTTAGAGTTTATTCCGCCTCTTATTATAAGCATTCGTTTAAACAGGTTGGATTAAATACATCCGTGTAACGAACAAGTCTGAATGGTAATAAGTCTGGCGGAGAAAAGGAGGATTTGCATGAAACAAATAGTAAGTGTAGGAATCGATGTATCAAAAGGGAAAAGCACTGTCTGTGCCATGATACATCCTAATACGATTATTAAGGAATCGTTTGAAGTTTTGCATACCGTAGAAGAAATGTCAATGTTAGCTGATTACATCGGATCACTTGATGGAGAAATTCGTATTGTAATGGAATCAACAGGGCATTATCATCTTCCGGTTGCACAATTTCTGTATCAAAAAGGCTTTTTGTATGTGTTGAAAATGCATATATTATACGACAATTTTCACGCATTATGCTGCATGGCGCAAAAACAGATCCGCTTGATGCAAAAAATTAGCAAAGTACGGTTTGGCATACTGGAGCGAACTGAAACCATATAAATTTCATCCAAGCTGCTACACAGAATTAAGTCTATTATCCAAGCAGTATCAGACATACATAAAAGCTTTTGATTGCTGCTAAACAGAATGTAATACATTTGATGGATGAGATGCTTCCTGGTTTCAAAGAAGCGCTGGATACAGCAAGCAGTGTTCAATTCTCAAAAAGTGAAATATGTGGATTTTGCCAAAGAATTCTATCATGTTGATATGATAAAAAGCATGGGAAAAGAAATTTTTTCGAGAGAATTATAAGCAATGGTGTAAAGAAAAAAGGATACCGTTTCCAATCAGAAAAGGCAGACGAGCTTTTTCACTTGGCGGAAGACGGTATCCCTACACTACCAACAGAGTTCCCTTCAACCAGACTCTGTATGGAAGTAGCAACAGAGCAAGTAAGCCAATTAGGTTATGCTCTAGAACAAATATTATCACAAATGCAAAATCTTGCAAAGACTTTACCAGAATATCAAACGATACGCCAAATGGGAGGCATGGGTGAAAAGTTATGTGTAAGGTTTATAGCTGACATTGGAGACGTTCGACGTTTCCATAATGGCAAAGCATTAGTTGCTTATGCGGGAATTGATGCTCCGCCTTATCAATCAGGACAATATACCGGCACCAAACGTAGAATAAGCAAACGCGGAAACAGTGCATTAAGGAAAACCGGTTATGAGGTTATGAAAAGTCTGAAATCCCATCCGCCCAAAACAGATACTCGTGTCTATGATTTTATAATTAAAAAAAGAGAATGAAGGAAAAAGTAAGAAACAAGCCAAAATAGCCGGTTTAAATAAGTTTTTTTGCAAATCTATTATGCAAGAGTAATGGAAATATATAAGAATATAGTATAGTTGCATAAGAAAAAAGCCTGAATAATCAGGCCTATTTCTTATGCAAAAAAATCAAAAATTGTGTTGACATCTCTTAACAGGTCTAGGAAGTCCGCCCATTGTCTGCGAGTTGCCGGACACACCCCGAGGACTGTCCAAACGTGGAAAGACACAGCATTCGATGCCGGACGCGGCACGGAAGAACTACCTGGATTTTTACTCCAAAGAATTCGCCGCTGCCGGTTACATTGGAACGTTATGGTTCCCTCATTTTTTGTCTACAGCTTATCTCCTGTACGCTTTCCCGGTTGCCAGGGCTTTCTAACACGGCTTTGCCGTTTTAGGAGTCAGAACCGACACGAACCGCAAACGCCCGTCCATCCATTTCCCGATCGCCCCGATCACCTTTCCCATCGTAAACGCTGCCAGAATCGTTCCGATTCCAAGTCCATCCAGATGTCCCAGGAAGAAGATCGTCATGCCGGCGGTCACCGCCAGACAGATCACATCAAACGAGACCTTTATGTTGGAATACGCGGCACCCGTAATGTCCGCCAGTTCCCTCGGGAACAGATCTGTCGGTATGATCGGCAGACCACAGCGGTTCGACAGTGCAATTCCAATGCAGATCAACAGATAGCTGATTGCAAAATAGAGAATACGGTTCGGAAGTGTAAGCGGCAGAAGATTGATCCACGCCTCATGCACATCCAAAAGTTCCCCGAACAACACAAATCCCACCACAAAGCTGAACAGATACTGCGGCACAAACCGTTTTCTTAAAATCATCAGGCTAAGCACCAGGACGCCCTGGAACAGGTATGTCCATGTGCCGAGCGAGATCCGCGTAAACACTTCCGAAAACGCGAACGGCACGCTCGAGATGGCAGAGATTCCCGCGCCGGAGTGCAGCATCAGCACCACCCCGAAGCTGTTAATCAGCACTGCAACAAGCAGTGCCAGTTCTCCTCTCATAGTATGTAACTCTTTCTGTTGTATTTCCTGTGCTTCCATTGTTATCCTCCAAGTCTGTCTTCCGCGCTATCATGTCAAAAGAACGTTTTTTTATTTCATAGGAAGGTTCTGCTTTCTTGTATTAACGTTCCGCAGTATTTCCTATGAAATAAAAAATGATCTGCTGCGGGATCCCTCCCGCAGCAGACCTGATGGTTCAAAACTTCCATTCTATGATACTTTCAGTGTAAACTTCTGTATTTCTTTTTCGTCGGAAACTTTCTCAATCAATGCCCCAAGCAGTGACAGCTTCTGATCAAATGCCTCGTAGCCGCGCTCAATGTAATAAATATCGTCCACAACAGTAATGCCCTCTGCGCCAAGTCCGGCAATCACAAGCGCCGCTCCGGCTCTTAAATCCGGCGCATTGACTCTGGCACCGGTGTACTGGTCCACACCGCTGATAATAGCGATGTTGCTCTCCACCTTGATGCTTGCACCCATGCGTGTCAATTCATCCACATACTTAAAACGGTTCTCGAAAATGCTCTCCGTCACGGTACTCGTTCCCTGGGCCACTCCCAGCACAAACTGTCATCTGCGGCTGCATATCCGTCGGGAAACCCGGGTAAGGAAGTGTCGTCACCTGTGTATGACGCAGCGGCTTCGATGCCACCACGCGCACAGCGTCGTCGAACTCCTCCACTTCGCACCCGATCTCAAGCAGCTTTGCGCTGATCGCTTCCAGATGTTTCGGGATCACATTTTTCACGGTAACGTCACCCTTGGTCGCCGCTGCCGCCAGCATAAAGGTGCCTGCCTCGATCTGATCCGGAATAATCGAATACTCTGTCGCATGCAGCTTCTCCACTCCCACAATCCGGATCACGTCCGTACCGGCGCCGCGGATATTGGCTCCCATGCTGTTCAGGAAGTTGGCAACGTCAACCACATGCGGCTCCTTCGCCGCATTTTCGATAATTGTCTTGCCCTCTGCCATGGACGCCGCCATCATAATATTGATGGTTGCCCCGACAGACACCTTATCCAGATAAATGTGGGTGCCGGTTAACTTTTCTGCATAAGCCCGCACCAGACCATACTTGATATCCACCTCTGCGCCCAGAGCCCTAAAGCCCTTCATGTGCAGATCGATCGGCCGTCCGCCGATGTTGCATCCGCCCGGAAGCGCCACTTCCGCCCGCTTATATTTGCCGAGCAGTGCGCCGATCAGATAATAAGATGCACGTATTTTTTCGGATAAATTCATTGTCAACATTAAAATCCCGAATAAAAAGATCCATTGATCCTTACCGTGTGAGCATCCAGCCGCTCTACCCGCGCTCCAATCTCCTCGATGGCATTGAGTAAAACGTTGGTATCCCTGACATTAGGTACATTTTCTATTGTAACGGTCTCATCCGTCATAACTGCAGCAGATAAGATCGCAAGCGCCGCATTCTTAGCGCCTCCGATTTCCACCTCTCCTACCAGCGGATTTCCACCTTTGATCACATACTGTTCCATATCACACCTCTATGAACGCTTTATACAAACACGTAATTATACTAGCGCTTACATGATTTTGTCAAGTAATTCTTAAGTTCTTCGTTCATCAACCATATAGTGTACATTATACCATAAATTTCATCCATTTGTACAGCATACAACTATTTCCAGTCTGTGTCCTCTTCCCATCAGTTGCTGATGTATTTGAGCGGATCCACTGCTGAACCGTTGATATAGATCTCAAAATGAACATGCGGTCCTGTAGAACGTCCCGTACTTCCACTTAACGCGATCGGCTCTCCCTGCTCAACATGCTGTCCAGCCTTCACCAGAAGCTTACTGTTGTGTGCATATCTCGTCAGTCTGCCATCCGCATGGCTGATGACCACGTTATTGCCGTAGCCGCCATTATAGGACGCAGAGATTACCGTTCCGGCACAGGATGCGTACACCGTCGTCCCCGATCGGGCATGCCCAGTCAACGCCCTTGTGCATACGTCCCCAGCGTCTGCCGAATCCTGACGTATATCTTCCTCCGGAAATCGGTTTGATATAGGTCGGCGGAATGATGGTACCGCGCTCAATGACTGCCGCCTGTGACGCCACCATAACGTTCTGATGTATCATCTCGCGGCTTGTTTCCACACCGTTCTCATAGACCACAACGTCATTGCGCTCCCGGTGTCCCGTCGTTCCCTCCTGCTGTACAACCTCTTTTTGTCGTATACCAGGAATCGTTGTCTATGATGATCGGCTCTTCCATGTAGTCCTCCTCATAGACCTCTCCTTTTGTTACCCGAAGCTGCAGATCCGGCTCCGGCACCGCAATGATGAGTTCCTGACCGTCCCTTATCATCGCATCCGCGCTGTCCAGCCCGTTTAACGCCACGATCGACGACACTGTCGTATCATGATCCATCGCAATCACGGAGAGACAGTCTCCGCTCTCCACTACATATATTTTATTCGATTCTTTCTCTTTTGTTACTTCGGCAACCTGTTCATCCACATCTGCAATCTGATCGGCATCGACATAGTTCTCGAACACATTCACCCGCTCCACAAATTCCATATCAAGGATGCCTGTCTCATATGTGGCTTTTGGATCTGCAAATGCCTCCTCCAGCGTACAGATCACATATGCGCTGATTCCTGCCTGCGGCAGAGAAGCCTGTGCTTCCTCCAGCACCTTTTCATCCGCTGCAGCCCCTGCGTCCCTTCTGGCAAGAGACGCTGTCAAAATTCCGCTCACATGGGAGCCCTGATCCGCAATGACCGCCCCGTATTCATCCGCCGCATCCGCAGAAGCCTTCACTTTTTTTCCAGAAAAGACTCCACCTCGTCCATCGTCGCAAAGTTGGCGCGGTATTCATCGATCGCCACTGTATAGACGCGCTGCTTTTCCTCTGCATTTTTCTCACTTAGTATGTTCTCTACGGCTTCTTTTAATTCATTCTCCGACAACAACTTCTGGAACGGTTTTCTACACTCCTCACTGCTCCATACGACTTCGCCGCTGATTCTCTCCCCGGTCTTTTGCGTCAGTTCCTGTCTCGCCCGACGGACGATGTCATCCATATCAGTTTTCTCCGGCGCATACCCGATGATGCGGTCATCCACGCGCACCTGCCGGTATGTCTGGCCGATTCCAATCTGCCCGGAAAGACAAAAAGGACTCCGCCGACCGCCAGGACTCCTACCGCAGCTGCCTGCCAGACTGCCTGTTTTGTAAACGTTTGTTTCTTCATTGAAAGCGTTCCTTCAATTCCATAATTTTCTCAATCGTCTGTTCCACATTCAAATGATGTTCATCCACAATCACATCCGCATATTTCTCGTACAAAGGCACACGTTCCTCATAGAGATCATGAAGTGTCTGTCCGTCTCTTAAGACAACCCCTCTCCCCTTGATGTCCGAGAGCCTGCGCTCTAATTCCCGGTACGGAAGTTTCAGATAAACCACCGTACCGATCCGGCCAAGGTGTTCCATCGCTTCCGCTCCGTACACCACGCTCCCGCCGGTTGCAATAATGGCATGTTCCGCCTCGATCCCGCTGTTGATGCGGTTCTCCACCTTAAGGAATCCCTCCGGTCCGACTTCAGCGATAATCTCACGCAGAAGCTTTCCTTCCTTTTCCTGTATCACCAGATCGGCATCAATGAACTGGTATCCCATCACTTTTTTGCAAGAACCACGCCAACGGTACTCTTTCCGACGCCGGGCATTCCAATCAGTATGATATTCTTTTTCATGTGTACCTTCCTTATTCACTGTGGCTGTTCCAATTTTTTTCACAATCTCCGAAAATCCCATAAAATGGGACGCCTTTACCAGAATGGTATCCCCCGGTCTGCGGTACTCCAGCAGCGCCTCCTCCAGCGCCTCTTTGTCCGGTTCCGCATAGACCTTGGTCTCCGGCGCTACACGCCGCGCCTCCTCCGCAATCTCCCCTGCAAGTGTTCCGGTCACAAACAGCGCATCGATCTTCTTCCCCGCAAAGTGTGTGCCGACCATTCCGTGCAGCTTCTTTTCCTCACTGCCGAGTTCTCCCATATCGCCGAGCACGGCAATCTTTCGTCCCTTCGCCTGGGACAGCACGTCTATGGAAGCCGTCATGGACACCGGATTCGCATTGTAGCAGTCGTCGATAATTGTGATGCCGTTCTTCCGGATCAGATTACTCCGCCCGCCAATCGTGTGCGCATGCTCAATTCCAAGCTTCATCTCCTCCGCATCAAGTCCCAGCCGTCTTGCCACGCAGAACTGCTGCAAGCGCGTTGTATACATTGTGCTCACCAGCAATCGGGATCACCACCTCAAACTGCTGCTCCGGCGTGTGAATGACCGCCTTCGTTCCCTCAAGGCCGATCGCCTCCACATCGGTCGCGTACACTTCCTTTTCCGCGAGCCGTTTGCTGCCGGTCTCTGTCTCTGCCGTCTTTGCTTCCTGTCCGATTCCATAGAACACCGCCGGTCTGCCATTCACCATCTTTTTGTCACAGAGCTTGTCGTCATCTCCGTTTAATACGGCGATCCCGTCCGGTGCCAGATGCTCAAAGCTCTCCGTCTTCGCCTTTAAAATGCCGTCTCTTGTGATGAGGTTCTCCAGATGACATAAGCCGATATTGGTAATGACGCAGATATCCGGCTGTGCCATCTCTGCAAGACGGTGCATCTCACCAAACTCGGAAATTCCCATCTCAAGCACAGCCACCTGATGTTCCTCCCGGATCTTAAAGATCGTCAGCGGAAGCCCGATCTCATTGTTCAGATTCCCCTCGGTCTTTAACACGCAGTATTTCTCGGAGAGCACCGACGCGATCATCTCTTTTGTGCTGGTCTTTCCGACACTTCCGGTGATCCCCACGACTTTGATGTCGAGTGAGCGGCGGTAGAACGCCGCGATCTTCTTCATGGCTTCCTCCGTAGAGTCAACCAGAATATACGGTCCTGCCGGATGCTCGAGCCGCTGCTCGGAGAGCACGGCAAGCGCTCCCTTTTCCAAAAAAACCGCCGGAATGAAATCATGTCCGTCGACGCGCGCTCCGCGGATGGGAATAAACAGATATCCCTCCTCGACCAGACGGCTGTCAATTACCGCCCCCTGAATCTCCTTTTTCGCGGTCGCACTCTTCCCCGATGTATGTACCGCCGCACGCCTGCGCGATATGCTCCAATGTCATATTTTTCATAATGGCTCCCATTTCAAACTTCATTCTTAATTCTTGTACTTGCGCATGGAACTCTCGATCAGCTTCTCGCAAGAGCTGGTTGAAATCCACGCCGGTCACCTTTGCCTCCTGCGGCAGCAGACTGGTCGGCGTCATGCCCGGAAGTGTGTTCGCCTCCAGACAGAAAAAATGCGGCCTTCCTCATCCAGAAGGAAGTCTGTGCGCGAGTACGTATTGAGTCCAAGCACCTCTGCCACCTTCTCTGCATAGCCCTGCATTTCCTTTGTAATCTGTTCGGACAGCTCCGCCGGGCAGGTCTCTACCGTACTTCCTGCTTTGTATTTGTTCTTATAATCATAGAAGCCTTCCACCGGCGCGATCTCGATGATCGGAAGCGCCTGAAAATCGATGACGCCGACAGAAAATTCTCTTCCTTTTTACATATTCCTCAATGACCAGCTCATTCTCCCAGCGGAACGCCTCCTTTAATGCCTGCTCGTATTCTGCCTTGTCGTGCACGATCGATACGCCGATGCTTGATCCGCCGCTGCACGGCTTTACCACGCACGGGAAATGAATTCCACAGGTCTCGATCCTTTTGCCGCATCCTCGCCACGCTTTAAGGACGTGCCTCTCGGCGTCGGGATTCCATTCTCGAGGAACAGCTGCTTTGCCATTCCTTTGTTCATGGCAAGCGCACTGCCCAGATATCCGGTTCCTGTGTAGCGGATGCCAAACAGGTCAAACGCCGCCTGGATCTTACCGTTCTCTCCGTTCTCTCCATGAAGCGCCATAAACACGATGTCCGCCATCCGGCAAAGCTCGATGACATTCGGTCCGAAGAAATTATCCGACTGATCCTTTCTCTGCGCCTTTACTTTTTCCAGGTCCGGCGCGGTCTCCGGAATCGCCGCCACCTTGACGCTGACCGCCTCGGCTCTGTCAAAAATTCCGGTAAGATCTTCTTCCTTATCGCTATATCCCATAAAAAACATCAAGTAAAATTACCTGATGTCCGTTCTCTCTGAGTGCTTTCGTAACCATCTCTCCCTGTCTTGAAGGACACATCTCTCTCTGTGCTGAGCCCCCCTGCCAGAAAACAACTATCTTCATGGTATCCGTCTCTCCTTTTTTTCAAAACTTTTCTCGCTTTATAGTATACCTTTTTTCGATCTGATGACAAGAATATTCCTTGTTTTTTCAAAGCTCTGCCCCTGCGCTGCGACCCCTTTCCTGCTTTTTATCTACGCTCTTCCGCTATACACTCACGTCTGCTGTATTCTGCCATCCCCAAAAGCCACAGAAAAACCTGCCTCGCAATGAGATCCCTCCCGTGAATCATACTCCCATAATGATAAATCATCTGCTCCGCTTCCAGCTTTCTTCCCACCGCAAGCGCGGTCAGAATCTGTTCCAATAATTCAATCCGTTCTCCCTCCAATGGGTACTGATATGCAATATAATCCATAAACCCCGGATAATTCTGCATCATATCCACCAATACATTTGTATGTCCGTAGCTTTTCCTACTTGAGCCCTTTTCTTTTGTTTCACACATGATTAACTTTTCTACCTCTCGCACACGCAGGGCACGCTTAACTACAATTATAAGATACTTTAGTACTAACTGTACACCCTTTGCACAAAAAAATTTTACAGAAAGCGCCCTCTGTCAGCTTAAACTCCTTTTTTCTATCCACAAAAAGAAGAGGGAGTGCCGCATCTGCAATACGGTTCTCCCTCTTCTTTCTGTAAAATATATCAGTTCATTATGAGACAGCACATCTCAAACGCTCTTAATTCTCCGGCTCGATCAGTCCGTAAGTCTGTCCTTTTCTCTTATAAACGACATTGACTTCTTCGGTCTCTGCGTTTAAGAATACGTAGAAGTTATGTCCTAACAGTTCCATCTGCACACATGCATCTTCTGGATACATCGGCTTCATGGAGAACTTCTTGGTACGGATGATCTTGATCTCCTCATCCTCGTCTGCGGCTCCATCCAGGAATTCCTGCTTAAATACAGCGGATGCATTCTGCTGCTTTGTCACCAGCTTGGTTCTGTATTTCTTAAGCTGACGCTCAATCACTTCCTCCACAAGATCAATGGATACATACATATCGTTGCTTACCTGCTCGGAGCGGATATAATTTCCCTTTTGCCGGGATTGTAACCTCGGCTTTCTGTCTCTCCTTCTCCACGCTCAGCGTCACATATACATCGGTATCCGGTGTAAAATACTTCTCAAGCTTGTTCAGCTTGTCCTCCACTGCGGCTTTCAGTCCTTCTGTCAATTCGATGTTTCTTCCTGTGATCTTAATTCTCATGATGTCCAACCCCTTTGTCGCTTATTTGATACAAGATATATCATGGTTATATTATAACATATTTTGGCTTTATAGCAAGAAAATTTATGCATTTTTCATAATTTTTTTCTGAAAATTCATCAACCAAGCGGCAGTGCAAGATAACCGTCGCCCGCAACCGGCAGATCTGCCATCGTCTCCGGCAGCCAGATCATGCCCCCGCTCCCCTGTCCGTACGATGCTGCGCTGGTTCCCGTCTCTTCCATAAGCTGCGGAAGCACCTGTGAGAGAGCGTCGTCCGACAGCGTTGTCTCCAGTATCACGAGCTCTTTTTTCCCGGATATCATACATCAGAATATCCCTGTCATCTTCCTGCTCATTCCGTGTGTTTTTATCCTCACAGCTGACTGCCGCCGTACCGCCGCCGCAGCTTGCCGCGAGTTCCATCGCATAGGAAACCGCATCCACATCCCAGTGTACATACCCTTCCTTCGCGCACTTTTCATCCCGGATCCGTACATACTCCTCCGGTGTGACAGGCTCCATGCATGCAACCGGCTCCGTGTCCTTTACCTCGAGCGCCGTAATGTCACTGCCGCTCACATTTTTGCGTTCTCCCTGGAATGCATTCTTAAATCCCAGATTTTCATAGTAACGGATCAGCGACTCCTCGGCCGGCGACAGAATGAGCGGCACCTGATATTTTTCTTCTGCAAAGCGCAGAATCTGTTCCGCAAGCTTCTGTCCCCGGTATTCCGGCAGTGTCGCAACCGCATACACATAGCGCGCGTCCACATACGCTTGTGATTGTTTCAGAATCCTTTAGGTTGGGGAATAACTCCTTCTGCTGACATTGCATAACCGATTATACCAATTGAAACTGCAACAGACATTGAAATAACAACCCAAACACTGGCAACACGTCTTGAAAGTTTTAATTTCTTTGTGTCTTCAATAGCCATAAATCTTAAAAAGAATATGTGGCATGCCGAAGTATCCAAGTCCCCGCAAGTGTTGAGGCAATTGAAAGAACACTGTAAGGCGTTGCTGTATTAGTTGCACCATCATGTGTTGAAGTTATTGAAAGGAATCCCCTTAAGGTCGCCAACGTGAGCTACGACTCCGTCAAATCCACCAACGGAAATAATTCCATAACTTAAAACTATAACTAAGGCAATTGACATAATAATACTCTGAATAAAGTCAGAAGTACTTGCGGCAAAAAGGAAACCACCAAGAGTAGTATATGCAACAATAACAATTGCACTAATAATCATTGCTGTTAAATAATCAACTCCAAATAAAAGAATTAAAAAGTTTACCACATGCAAAGAAATCCTGATGCTGTATATGGAACAAAGAAAATAATAATAATTATAGCAGATACACACTTTAACATTTTAGGATCTCTATATCTGTTAGCAAAAAAAGTCAGGTATAGTGATTGCACTGCAAACGTCACTGTAAGTTCTAAGTCTTTTTGGCAACAATAAGCCAGTTAACGTATGTTCCAACAGCAAGTCCGGCGCCTGTCCAGAATGCATCACAAACACCTGTAACATAAGCAACACCCGGAAGTCCCATTAATAACCAGCTACTCATATCTGATGCTTCAGCACTCATAGCAGTAACAAGAGGACCAAGCTTTCGTCCACCAAAGGTAAAAATCATTTGTGGTACTGTTTTTTTTTGGCAAAATATACACCAATACCAACAACGCCAACCATATAAACAATGATGGCAATTAAAATTCAATTTCTGATGTAGTCATTTTTTTTCCCTTCTTATTATATGTAATTTTTGAATTTCCTTCCTATTGTATAAAAAATATGTCAAATAGGCAAGTAAAAACGTATACATATTTATAACAAAAAAGTAAAACTAAGAAAAAGGAGGATTTTTTATGGGACGAATGATTGGTAGTAGCAGTATTTCCTTTTGATAAGCCACCGTTTATTATTAAGGAGCTTCAATTGTAGGTCAAAAAGAAGGTGACGGACCTTTAGGAAAATTGTTTGATGTTGTGGAACAGGATCCTATGCTTGGACAGGAAACGTGGGAAGAGGCAGAAAGTTTGTTGCAAAAAGAGGCAATTCAGAAACTTCTATTTAAAGCAGGGATGAGCAAGGAAGAAATCAGGTATATTTTTGGTGGGGATTTACTTGGACAGTTAATTGCCACAACTTTTTGGAATTTTGGAGTTCGAGGTTCCCTTTTCGGATTGTACGGAGCCTGTTCAACAATGGTAGCAATACGTAACTGAACGAAGTAGCTACCGAT
>VOFJ01003764.1_pt1 | contig 12141 bp, 28 predicted proteins | sample 5384081 | NCBI WGS metagenome assembly VOFJ01 (sample SAMN12384729, study PRJNA508395) | human gut metagenome | isolation source: healthy gut I | host: Homo sapiens | reverse complement strand
CACCTCCTGGTTCTCCTGTGTTTCGTTTCTAATTCTTTTATTCTGACCGGAAATCTTTCTCATCATAACAATCCGCTCAAGTATTTCCTGCCTCGAATTTATCTACGTCATTTGTACGCTTACGCAACGCCTGCTGCCGCAGCATGTCCACCTCCGCCAAACGCCTGCAGAAGTTCATTTACATTAATCCATTTTCCATCAGATCGGAAGGAACACCGCCAGCGGTTTTCTTCTTCCTCATACATGGTAAAACCTAGCTGAAAATACAGGGATTGTGACTGTTTGTCCTTTTGGCAACTGTTTTTTACTGTTCCTGGTGGCACCCTATATATTTTTACCACCCCTTAAACACTGATACTTGGTAAGCTGCCACATTTTCCGGATTCTCCAACGCTTTTCTCCGCCATGCATTTGGTGAAATTCCGTTATTTTCTTAAAATTACGCATAAATGTAGATATCACCGGGTATCCTACAGAATTAGACACTTTCTCTATGGAACATTTTTTTCTTTTGCGAGCATTTCACAGGCCTTCTTAATCCGAACCAGATTTAGATATTCTGATGGTGTAATATTAGCAGACTCTATAAAAGATCCTCCGCATATGTGTCTCACTCAGATTACATGCCGCTTGCAAAATCCTTTCCCCCGATGTCCTCCATATAATGTAATTCTATATAACTTATAATTTTACGTGTATAATCTGAAGTTTCCCGGGAATTATTCTGAAACTTTATGTTTTCATTATCTAAACGATCAAAAAACAGCACAAGATTAAACGCAAGCGTTGAAACAGTATATCTATAATTTGCTTGTCTCAGCTGTATTTCTTCTATTATCATCTGCATAAGTGCCGCAGCCTTCGTACTTCCAGCATTCTCCAAAACACTTATTTTCTTCGATAGATTCTGTTCAACATAAATATATTTTTTTTGGAACATTTACAAAACCTCTTTTAAAATTTCTTCCACATCCACAAATAAATATTCCCATTTTTTACCACTTAATGCCATAACAGGAAGATCCTGAGAAATTTCATAATAACGGTATTCTGCCTTTTTGCATTCTTCTTTCATTTCCTACCTTCCCAAAGCTTCAACAAATGAACTTGCCGCTCTTATTACTTTTTTTTGTTCAGAGAATAATAATGCCACTTGCCTTCCCTTACGGTCATTTACAATCCCACAGTTAACCAATATTTTCATGTGATGTGATAAAGTAGGCTGCGTGATATTGAATTTATCCAGAATCTTACATCCGCATTTTTTCTCCGTCTGACAGCATCTGAACAATCTCCAGTCTATTTGTATCTGATAATGCTTTACATATTAGTATCATATCCTTTGCTTCCATTTTCGCCGCCTCACATAGATAATCATCTATATATCAAATTACCATACGCATAGATGCTTGTCAATGTCCTAAAAAAAGCACAAAATCATAATAAAACTATCTCCATGACTTCCGATTTAATTTATCTATATCCAATGTCAAAACTCTAAACTATCTGCGTCCAAAAGGAAATACTTCATTCCCATGATGACAAATCCCTCATCATTTCTCCAAGGCTTTTTGCTGCCATTTACAATAACAACCTTCTTGAAAGAGTCCGGGATATTACGCAGAGAATTGAACTCCTGAGTCTGCTTTTCTTCTGAAGTCATGTCATAAGCAACCTGGATGTAGTATCTCTGATTGCCTTGGTTAACTACAAAATCAACTTCCAGCTGCTTACGTACACGCTTGCCCTCTTTATCTTTATCAAAGATCTGCACAACACCCACATCAACATTGTAGCCACGAATCAGTAGCTCGTTATAAACAATGTTCTCCATGATATGAGTAGGCTCCTGTTGCCTGAAATTCAAACGGGCATTTCTCCAGACCCAGATCGGTAAAGTAGTATTTCATATTTGCACCGATATACTTTCTGCCCTTAATATCGTATCGGCTTGCTTTAGAAATCAAAAACGCATCTGCCAAATAGTCGATATGATTGGAAATCGTTTTGTTTGTATAACTCATCTGACGCTCACTGGCAAAGGTATTAGCAATCTTTGAAGGGTTGGTCAGTGCACCGATTGCAGATGCAAGCATATCAACCAGAATGCCAATTTCATCCACATTTTTGGATCTTGTTTCTTTCAATTACGTCCTTCAGATAAACATTTGCAAAGATATTTTTTCAGGTAATCTGCCTTCTGTCGTTCGCTCTGTAAACCTACGACCTGCGGCAATCCTCCATAGGTCATGTAGTCATCCCATGCATCATCGTAATCACCTTTATAGACAGAATAAAACTCTGCAAAAAAGAGAGGGGATAGATTCTGATCTCATCACCTCTGCCACGAAACTCGGTCACAATGTCGCTGGACAAGAACTTAGAATTGCTTCCGGTGACATACACATCAATGTTGCTCATGCGGAGCAGGCTATTCAGCACTTCCTCAAATCGTGGCATGAACTGTACTTCATCCAGAAGAAGATAATACTTATCATCATCCTTCATGGCATCTTTGATGTACTTAAAGCACACCTTGGGATCTCTTAATTCCTCATTCTCAATACCATCCAAGGCAATCTCAATAATATGATCGGCATCAACACCATTCTCCTGTAAATATCTCTTTGAAAATATTAAACAGCAAAAAAAGATTTGCCGCATCTACGAATACCGGTAATCACCTTTATCATTCCATTATCTTTTCGCATGGTCAACTGCTGTAGATAAGCATCTCTTTTAATTTCTATCATTATATTCCTCAATTCCGTGCTTTTGCACACTTTTTAGTAATAATATTCTATCATAGAACAATCTGAGCTTCAATATCTATTCCCATCTTATGTGTATCCGCACATTTTTATGTAATATAAGATAAATATCTTTTTCATTTTTTTTTTGATTGCAGTGTCAAAATCGACTACTAAATCATTTGTTTTGTCATACCACCGTCAATACAAATGTTTTTCACCTGTGATAAAGCCTGCTTTTTCAGAGCAAAGAAACAGTACCATATTGGCAATATCCATAGGATTTCCGACACGATGAACCGGCTGCTGCAGTGTAACTTTCTGTTTGCGGCTGACTCATACGGTCACGGGAAGATGAAATATTAACAATGGCAGCTCCTTCAGAGAAATATGGCTGAAATAGTTTTGCCAGATAAAATGGTGCCGTAACCGATACAAATACTCTGCTGTTTCCAAATTTACATTTTCCGTTTAAAATGCTGGACTACATCACCAATATGAAATCTACATTCTTCCATTAGCTGCCTATCCTCCGATCTCTTACTTCCACGCTTTCCAGATATCCGGCTGATATCCAAGAGTGGATTGTTTTCCATTACGAACCACCGGTGTTTTTAATCACCTGCGGGTTTTCCAGTACCTTCTCAAATTTATCTTCCTCTGCAATGTATTTAATAAGCGCAAGCAGATCCTTATCCTTGCCCTCCCAGTTGATCATATTTTCCAGTCCACCATTTGCCTGGGCAACCGAATTAAATTCGCCCTTACTCATACCTTTTTCTTTCATATCAATAAACTGAAACTTAATCCCACGTTCTTTAAAAAGAAACGTTCAGCTTTTTTCGTATCATTACATTTCTTTATTCCAAATATCTGTATATTCAAATCAGTTCTCCTTGTCCATCGCCATATGTATCATTTTTGTAAAGCGGACATTCCAGGTCCGCATTCAGTTATATTATCTTTCCAGACAAATGATCAATTTCATGCTGGCAGATCTGAGCCGTCCATCCGGACAGCTTCTGCCGCTGTTTTTTCCCAGTTGAAATCATAATACTCTACTTCTATTTCCTGGTACCTGGTCGTCTTACGAACACCATCCAGGGATAAACAGCCTTCTTCTGTCTCATACATGTCATGCTTTGAAACAATCACCGGATTAAACATCACCACATCTATAAATCCCATATTTACAATGATGATATTCTTCTTTACGCCAATCATATTCGCCGCCATACCAACGCACCGTCCCGGTTTGCCTGCAGCGTATCCTGCAGGTCTTTTCCAACCTGATATCTGCTTTCGTGGCCGGTTCGGATGGTTGGCCTAAAAAAAAAACGTCTCTTACAATTTGCTTTTTACCATTTACTTTCTCCCTGTAGCTTTCATTCTGCTTTTTTCCAATTTATTATTTACATCGAGACAAACTTTGTCTCCTTCATTGATATTACGCTCATAGAGCTTGGCATCCTCTGCTTTTACTGTCACTTCTTTTCCAGAAGAATCCACAAGAGTCACTATTGCCATGACTGGTGCATCATCCGGCCGTTCTTCACAACCAAAAAAATCCAGGTCTTCATCGATTCGTTTTTACTGTATACATCATACTTTAATTCCTCTTGAGATAATATTAAGAATCAGTTTTCTACATACCTTTTCCAACTTTCCACCACTTCATCTTCCGTTACAGCCATCCTTACATTGCCATCGTTATAAAATCCATATAAAATAGACAAGAGGTACAGTTTAAACCTCTTGTTCATTATTATACCTTACATGTAATAAATTGTCATAAATAACTTTCCGTATTTTGTTGCTTTCCTTGTTTCTTCCCATCAGCCAAAGCCAATAGCCGAGACCTAATCAGCCTCAGCTATTTTCTAAACTGTATCATTCAGTTTCAAAAATCAAACTCATCCGGATCCAGTCCTGCATCTTCCAACACTTCTCTTCTTTCATCCGGATCCATAAATTCCAACTCATCATAATCCAGTCCTGCATCCGCAAAAGTATCGATCTCATCGTCGTCATCAAAGATACTTTTTTCATCATCCTTCATCATTTCGTCCATGAACTGAAACTGTGCAGCACGTTCCCAACTATCCAATTTCCCATCTCTGTTAAAATCAAACATCTTATCAAATCCAAACATAATTTTTCCTCCCTTAATCTTCCATAAACTCGAAATACTCTTGCTCACTGGCAAATAAAATGTATTTGCCTTCTACATATCCCATATATCCGTTGCTTGTGTCATAACCTTTCATTTGCCAGTCCTCCTTGGATTTTTCTCCTTTTTTTTGATGTTATCATCTTACAATAAATGGCTGTACAAAAATCCCGACAACCAACCGGCTAAACTTCCTTGAGCATTCTTTGATATAAACCCTAAAATGATAATTTTACAAAGTCTATTACTTGTTGTTAGTTCATAATTTATGTATAATAAAATTCATATAAAAATACACGCTCAGCATGCAGCCTGGAACATAGATGCTCTGCATGTTTGGCGATATACGGGGAGGAAATTCTCATGGGTAAACAATCTACCAGGGAAAACAAAACAATTTACCAGCTTTACCGAGAAGCGGCAGGACTTACAAGAGCAGAGGCCAGTGAAAAAATGGATGCTGTCTCTGATTCAAAAAATTGAAAAAATTTGAATATGAAACACAAGAACCTACGCCTTATGATATCCTCCAAATGGCAGATGCCTATAAAAGACCAGATCTTTGCAATTATTATTGCTCTCACAAATGCGAAATCGGCCATCGTTATGTTCCAGAAGTAGAAGTGACCGATCTGTCAAATATCATTTTGGAGACAATTGCCAGTCTGAATGAAATCAATCCTCTTACCGGTCGTCTGATCCAGATTGCCCGTGACGGTAAGATCAGCGATGATGAAATGAAAGATTTTGCTTATATCAGTAAAAAACTTGATGAAATTTCTTTAGCCATAGACTCTCTTTGAATCTTTGGGTAGATAAGACTGCCAGTGAACAGGGCCTCAATCTTGAACTTCTAAATGCCGAAAAAAAAAATTGAAATAATCCATAACTCGACGAACGGCAACGAATCACTTTTGATTCATTGCCGTTCTTCCTTTATATATGCTGTAATTGATTGACGATACTTTCTGTTCTTCGAATAGCTTCTTCTACCTGTCTTTTTTTTGCATTATTGATTCGATCCTGGACCACCCAGTCCACAACAAAACCATCAAAAAATAATCCGCAAAAGAAAAGAAAATCTCCAGTATCGATATTCAAGTTACATACCATATTTACATCATTTAATTCCCTGCTGAAATTACGAAGATCATACTTTTGCCTGTTCCATATTCCGTTTGGCCTGATCCATTTTAGAATGTTTTAACATCGTAGTGAAAAAAATCCACCGCCAAACATATCTACCAGGCCCCAGTTCTTTGCACTGTTTAAATTTTCTTTTTGCTGTACTGAAGACTGTTTTCAAAAAAGCTCTGCGTCCGGCTTCAATTGCTTCTCTTTTTTCTCTTTTTTCAATATCATATCCCATTCGTTTTCTCCTCCTGATTCATTATGAATGTGACGTCACCAAAGCTATAATGCCACCGACAATCAACAATGGAAAAGCAATGTACATCAGTCCACCTACAACCATACCAATCAATATCACCGGGAAGAAAATAACTGTGCAAAGTAATTTCATGATTCCCCAGGATGCTTTTAAGCCAAATATAAAAAATTTTCCAACAAACCAAATCATACAAATAGTAAATAATACTAATAACATCTTTTTCTCCTTCTGAAACTCATTTTGATATGTGTCTTTCATTTTTTCTGTTCTTTTTCTGATAAATATTCAGATGTGTTCTTTATACCAAGCTTATTACTGAATGCCGAATTTTTCTCCATCTTTTCTATTATCCGGATTAATCGAATTCTCTGTGCCGCTTCCATCTGATCACTCCATTTATATTCTGCTTTTTTGTTGATATTGTCACTATAACAAATTTCTTTTTCATAATACACATCCACCATGAGGAATTGCATCTTTATATTTCTCGAATTTTGAGAATTCTGTCTTTATATTCCTCTGCATGAATTGTTCCCGAAGATTCCTCATAGCAGCTTTCATATTTTTTTAGAACGTTCTGCCACTCTGCTGTTAGTAAGCCACTCATTCATGGTTGCTCTATTAAATTCTATGAAAATGCCTTCTCCATTGATTTCTACTGCTGGTAGCCATTTTTTTTCGGGTCCGGATGATTTCAATTTGACTACCTGTTTCTGATCATCAACCTCTGGTTCGGGCATCTCTAACCTCGAATATCCTAGAAGAACCTTAACTTCTCTTAGTCTATGAAGCTTTATCACTCTGGAAAAATACTTCTTCAGACTAATCCTTAATGGCTACCTCTTCAGCCTTGAAATATCTGACGTCATGCTGAAACTCCACTTGCTGGTGATGAGTTATCGCATTATATTCCATTTCCTTCAGTTCAACATAGTCTTTGATATTCTGCTCTAATCGGTTATATGCCTCATTGAACTCATCTCTAGTGAATTTACCTTCAAAATACTTCTCATAGCTCTTATTCAAGCCAGCGTCTCTTCCAAGCACTTCAATCAAAGGTCAATATCTCTCCTATGTTCTGCCATAAGATCATTGATTGGATTTGTCCAAGGTGGAATAGATATGGCTGTTCTTGTTACTGGAAAATAAACATTCGATGCTCCACGCTGGCTAGGAACAATCTTTTTTTCTTACAGATCTTTTTTTATAGCATTGGGTCTTTGCGGATGGTTTCCTGTACAGTTACATCTCCACCACGTGCAGTAAGTAGTCCCGCAACATTTTCAAATACAAACATCCTGGGCTGATATTTTGTGAGGAATCTCACGTATACATCTTATATAATTCGTTACGTGGGTCTTCTTCCATTGGCGTAAGCATATGACTACTCTGTGCACGACCAACAAGCGAATATGCTTGGCATGGTGGTCCGCCAATAATCACATCCACATCACTGACTTTATCTTCTTTAAGTATGGTGTCTATTTGTTCAAAGATCCCTGGTAAGGTATCTGGCGACATCTCAGCATTGATTACTGTCTTAATCACATCGTCTGGAATATGTGAAAATAATTCATCCCTAGTAATCTGACCACGCTCATACTGATAATATAAATCTAGTTCATTATTCTTCTTTTTAGATAATAATAAGCCGACCTTGTTTCTAGCGTCTTAGATGCTGACTTATTCATTTCAACGTGAGCAATTGGATTAAATCCTGCTTGAAAGAATCCTTCAGATAGTCCCTCGGCACCTGCAAATAAATCTATAAAATTTAATTGTCTATTTTCATTCTTAAACATTATTTTATCAATTCTCATCTTTCAACAGCAGTTTAGTGTCAGTTCTACGCATACTTTCAATTAGTAAAATTGCTTTTTCTGAAAGCACATACTTTCCCTTGTTGCCAGTGAAACATATTCCTCGTTTTGTAATTGTCCAATCAGAGAATTCACTTTCGCCTTTGACATTCCTAGCTCATTTGCAATTTCGCTTTGTGTCAATGGAACCACTTTCTTATCTAGAACTACTGTCTGATTTTCGTATAGCAAATTCAAAATTTTATAGCTGTCATTCAAAAAAAAAGATCTATTCTCATATGTTCCCTTTCTTTTTTTTGCATAAAAAAGACGAATTTATTATACCACAAAACTGATTTTTGTTGAACTTAGATTCTAATTTTTTATACTCTACTTCGTACAATAAAACGGCAGAAGCTCAGACTCATCAAAATCATAGCTCCGCCAACATAATTTATATATATTAACTTCTTCATTTTCCTCGACCAAAAATAAAATATATTCCTGCTTCCCTGAATACGCGGAACATATAATCCTTTTGACCTTCTGATACTGCTCTAAGCAGGATATTATCGTTTTTCGCCAGTGTCATGCCATCTTTAGGCAAACTCATCCTGTTACTATACTTATCTTCTTTTATTCATTTTCTCTCTCAATCTTTTTTTTCATCTAGTATTTTTATTACAATCATATAGCAACAGATGAGTCAACTCTATTTTTCAGCCAATCAATTATAATTTTTTCGAATCATCAACATTAAATCTTCTACACATGTAAGAAGCCACAATAATGCGGTACTAACTCGAACAGCTTTTAATATCTTTCGGTTCTTTTTCTTTTTCCGGGATCTGCATCACTGTTATCATTAGCATAAGTGCCTGTATCTTATTTGCATGTACCGCTTGTCTTCACTCCATAAGCTTCATTTTTCGTTTCTATATTTGACTTCATTAGTTGAACCCTCCTGTTAAAAATCAGACTCATCCGGATCCATAAATTCCAACTCATCATAATCAAGTCCGGCATCCGCAAAAATATCGATCTCATCGTCGTCATCAAAAGGATACTTTTTTCATCATCCTTCATCATTTCGTCCATGAATTGAAACTGTGCAGCCGTTCCCAGCTATCCAATTTCCCGTCTCTGTTAAAATCAAACATCTTATCAAACCCAAACATGATTTTTTCCTCCCTTAGCTTTCTTTATTCTTCAACTTCTGTTTCAGCTTTCTTAACCTTCTTTTGATTATCCAGAAGGCTCTTCTTGCTGATGCTGCAGATTGTTCCGTGCTCTGTGACAAGTACCACTTTTGCTTTTGCTTTCTTTCCGATTTTGTCATAGATTCTTCCGGCACTCATGGAATCTCCGATCACTGTATAGGAACTATTTGCTACATATCCAATCTTTCCCAAACCTTCGTAAGTTACTTTAATTGCTTCCTTGTCATACTCATTGTCTGGTTCTTTTTCTAATCGGATCTTCGCTCCTTTTTTCAGAAATTCTTTTCCAAAATAATGGTTTGTTCCTGTCAATGTAAAATAAATCTTACTCATTGTCCTTCCTCCTAATCTTCCATAAACTCGAAATATTCCTGCTCACTGGCAAATAAAATGTATTTGCCTTCTATATATCCCATATATCCGTTGCTTGTGTTATAACCTTTCATCTGCCAGTCCTCCTTGGATTTTTCTTCTTTTTTTTGATGTTATCATCTTACAATAAATGGCTGTGCAAAAATCCCGACAACCAACCCTGCTAAACTTCTCGGATCATTTTTGTATTTAATAACTAAGAGATAGGGAATAGCAAGGACAGGAAGTGGTTACCCACCTTCCGGACATTCGTCTCAAAACAGGGGTCCTCCCCCAGTTTTTGTTGAAGCTCACTTTCGCTCGTAGTATACAGAAAAGGAGCTGCTCATGGCTGAAAGAAAAGAGAAATTCAAGTTAAATTCTGGATTACACCAGAGGAGAAAAAAGATGATTCGCAAGAAAAATGATCTTATCAAGAACTGCAAACATGGGAGCCTAATCTTCGTAAGATGGCAATCGACGGAATCATCGTAAATACTGATACGACGTACCTTGAGAAACAGTTTTTGAAATGCATAAGATCGGTGTGAATGTAAACCAGCTGGCAAGGCTTGCCAATGCTACCGGTTCCGTTACACCGGAAGAAATGAAAAGAATTGAAGGGAATGATAAAAAGAAATATGGCATATATTAAGATCTTCGGCATCAAATCTACAGTAAAGAAAGCTGTAGATTATATCACCAATCCAGATAAGACCGACGAACAGAATCTGGTTTCTTCTTATGGTTGTTCTCCGGAAACTGCGGATCTGGAATTTGCTATGACTGCAAAACTTGGAAAAGATAATGTAATGGAGAAAGGGGACAGCCTGGCCTGGCATATGATTATTTCCTTTAAACCAGGTGAGATTACGGATCCGCATATTGCTCATGAAGTAGCAACTAAGATTGCGGATGCGACTCTTAAAAAAACAAGCATGAGTATGTTCTTTCTACTCATGGCAGAAGTTTCCCTCTGCCACACGACTTCTATTGTCAGTTACCCCGGAATAAACCGGGGCAATCTTTTTTCATACAGTGCTCGTTTGTCTTGTTCACGCGTGTATCCCATCTCGGGGAACACCCAGTCCGTTAGCGCCATCGCAGGCAGCCTCAGTCATATCGTGTATGGTCTCCAGGATCCTCACTCCTCCTGGCCGACATCATTCGGGAGTATCATTATCAATTCGCCGCTTTGTCAAGAAAGCCATTGCCGCAGCAATGTTTCAATGCAAACCTCTGTTTCTGTTCATCCTCGGACCGATTGTCCTTGGACTTATCCGGAATCCTATCTGGCAGGACTCCGGCGAACTGGCAAGCTCATTTAATTATCAAAGTGCTGATCCGGCTTTTTGATTCAAATTTTTGATCTGTAGCCTTCTCAACTTCTAAATACAAAAAAATTTGGGAAAGTTTAGGGAGAAATGAAAATAGATAAAAAAAAAAAAAAACGCCAGCCAGAGTGAAATGACTCCACTGACGCCTTACAAATACTATTGATTTTTCTTTTGTTATAAAAAAAGACCATCTACGGTTTTACGGTAAATGATCTTTTTTATTGCCAATATTCCATTTATATCATTTTGTTTTCATAATCTTGTAACTCATGGAAAATATCATCCACATATACAACATCATTTTCTATTCTATATAACATAAAATATCTGTGCTGTTGAAAATTTATTCGACGATATCCCAGACTCTGTAAACGTGGATTGTCGCATACTTTCAAACTACTCCGCTACATACTTTAACTTTTTAATAGTATTCTCAAAATCATCAAGCACATTTTTCGCTGCTTGTTTATTTTTCTTAGCGAAAAGCAGATACTGTATAAACTGATTCAAGTCTTCTTCTGCTTCAGCTGTTACAACTATTTTATAATCCATATTTTCCTCTTATATCTGAAATCACATCATCTGCATTTCGGTAATTTCCCTTTTTTTGAAGATTCTCTGGATTGTTCCAGCCTTTGAAGCATCTCTTCTTCTGTCATAGATGTATAAGGATTATGCACAGTTCGTTTTATTTCAAATGGAAATCCATTATATGCAACCGCCTGCGTTAAAAACATCCTTATTGCTGATGTCGTGTCAGTTCCAAGATCTTTAAAAAGCTGATCTGATTTATTTTTCAAATCATCGTCTACCCTGATCTGAATTGTACTTGCCATTTTAGATACCTCCTTTTTTTCTTCATTATAATGCTATTTCATTACTAATTCAATACAATTGTATTGATATTTCACTTATTTCTTTGCACTTATCTAAGATAGTAGGTATGGAATCTTAGATTACAATTGAGGTAGGTACAATAAAAATACAATCGGCACAACTTTTTCTTTTCTGTACTCATTCAGTTCCTGACGTCCAATGATTGGGATGCCAGGATAACCACCTGTCTGTGTCCTGATTGCCGGAGAGCTTGTCTGGGTGCACAATTCCGATTAGCAATACGTAAC
>VOFJ01001728.1_pt1 | contig 12160 bp, 21 predicted proteins | sample 5384081 | NCBI WGS metagenome assembly VOFJ01 (sample SAMN12384729, study PRJNA508395) | human gut metagenome | isolation source: healthy gut I | host: Homo sapiens | reverse complement strand
GTTCTTTTCCGAGACTCCTCCGGAACCGCCGCAGACCCCGCCGCCCAAGCGTCCTTCTGCCCAGACGCCCACGCACAAGCATCACGATGCACCGGTACCGCCGCAGGCGCATCCGCCCGTGGATGGAGCCGTGGCAGTACCTTCCAAGTGGGGGAAAATTTTGCTGATCTTACAAGGTATTTTAAGCATTCTGGCTCTGGTGCAGCTGTGGCGCACCCAGATGCTGCCGGTGCTGTATCTGGTCATTCTGGCCGCGCTGCTGGCGCTGTGTGGCTGCTGGTAAAGCGCTGTCAGGAGTACAATGTTCCCGGCAAGGTGGCCCGGGTATTTTCGGTGTTCCTGTGCGCTGCCATGGCGCTGGGCTGCTTCTGGGCCCAGCAGGGCCTTTCTGCTCTGGGCAGCATGACCTCTGGCCTGATCACCGGCGCCGAGGCCAACAAGATCACCAAGGAGCCGTTTGTGGTCTACCTCAGCGGCGTGGACAACCGCGGTGAGCTGACCGAAAAGGCCCGCAGCGACGTGAATATCCTCGCTGTGGTCAACCCCACCACCAAACAGGCGGCGCTGATCAACACTCCCGCGCGATTACTATGTTGATCTGGCGGGCACCCACAGCAAGGACAAGCTGACTCACGCCGGCCTGTACGGCGTGGAAACCAGCATGGCCACACTGGGCAATCTGTACGGGGTCAATGTGGACCATTACCTCCGCATCAACTTTGCGGGCTTCATCAGCATCATCGATGCGTGGGCGGCGTGGACGTCTACTCCGATCAGGCGTTCACTTCTGTGGGCAGCCCCGGTTACTACGACCCCACCACCTTCGTGGAGGGCTGGAACCATCTGGACGGTAAGAGCGCTCTGGCTTTTGCCCGTGAGCGCCACGCCTTCAATACCGGCGACATCCAGCGTGGCATCAACCAGATGAAAGTCATCGACGCGATGATCAACAAGCTCAAGTCTCCCACCGTGCTCATGAGCTTCTCCAAGCTGATGGACGCTGTGGCCGACTGCTTCGTCACCAGCCTTTCTCAGGAGCAGATCTCCGCACTGGTACGGATGCAGCTGAGTGACTTTGCCGAGTGGGATATTGAAAGCTATACCGTCACCGGCACAAGCTCCAGCAGTACCAAGTGCTACTCTGCCAAGGGCCAGAGCCTCTACGTCATGAAAACCGGATGATGCTTCTGTGAGCAAGGCTAGGGAAAATGATCGCGACCGTGCTGGGCGGTGAGGGCACTGTGAGCGACACCACCCAGACGCCGGAAAAGACCGATATCTTTACCCCCACCACCGACCCGAACGCCGCTGTTTCGGAGGTGCCTGCGGAGAGCGTTCCCGAGGAAGTGCCCGCCGACAGCCTGCCGGAAGAGACCGTCCCGGCTGACCAGCCTGCAGATGCAGAGCAGCCTGCCGACACCCAGCCGCAGGAGCCGGAAGCTCCCGCCGAGGGCGAGACCGGCGGGGGACACACCTGCCGAAGCCCCGTCTATCTCCCCTGCCCACGCAGGAAGAGGTGGAACAGGCTGCATCGTCCATCTACAATGCGGCTTCCTCCATCTGGGGTGCCATTCAGGATGCTGCTTCGCAGCAGAACGATGCGGCCTGACGATTTAAAATGTCCTCCGCGCAAGCTCCGGACTCTATCGCGGAAATATTATTTTATTTGCAAAACACAGGAAACGACTGCGGTCATTTCCTATTTTGCTTTTTCACCAGAAAGGCCGTGCCGCTGAACTGCATAAAAATGCCGCCTGCATCTTGAACCAATGCAGGCGGCTTTCTCATTTTATAAAAATAATTATGCCTTGATCTCGTTCCAGACGCTCTTGCCGTCCAGAGAGGAAGCATCCACATCAAGATACTCGCAGATGGTCCGGGCAATGGTGCCGAAGCAGAGCTTCGTGCCGAGGTCCACACCGGGCTTGACGCCCTTGCCGCAGACCAGGTAAGGCACATACTCGCGGGTATGGTCGGTGGTCTTGGTGTAGGAGGGGTCACAGCCGTGGTCGGCCGTGACCATCAGGATGTCACCCTCCCGCATACCGGGGATGAAGTCGGCGACGAACTTGTCGAACTCGGTGGCGGCGGCGGCGTAGCCGGGCACGTCGCGGCGGTGGCCGTAGAGCATATCGAAATCGACGAGGTTCACGAAGGCCAGACCTTCGAAGTCCGGGTCTGCAAAGCCTTGGTGAAGGCGATGCCGTTGGTGTTGCCGGTGGTCTTGATCTTTTCCGTCACGCCCTCGCCGTCGAAGATGTCAAAGATCTTGCCCACGGCGATGACATCCCTGCCGGCCTCCTTTCAGCAGGTCGAGCATGGTGGCACGGGGCGGCTTCAGGCTCAGGTCGTGGCGGTTGGTGGTGCGGTAGAAGGTGTCGGCGGTGCGGCCGAGGAAGGGCCGGGCGATGACGCGGCCCACGCCGTACTCGCCCTTCAGCATCTCGCGGGCGATCTCGCAATAGCGGTACAGCTCATGCACGGGCACCAGCTCTTCGTTGGCGGCCACCTGAAATACGCTGTCGGCACTGGTGTAGACAATAAGGGCGTTTTCTTTCATGGCCTGTTCGCCGTAATCCTTCAGCACCTGCGTGCCGGAGTAAGGCTTGTTGCAGAGCACCTTGTGACCGGTCTTGGCCTCGAACTCGTCGATCACGCTGTCGGGGAAGCCCTTCCGGGAAGGTGGGCAGCGGCTTGGGGCTCACCACACCGGCGATCTCCCAGTGGCCGATGGTGGTGTCCTTGCCCATGCTCTGCTCCTGCAGGCGGGCAAAGGAACCGATGGGAGCTGCGGACTTCTCGCCTGCGGTCACACCATCGATGTTGAACATGCCCATCTTTTGCAGGTTGGGGCAGTTGAAGTTGGGGTGTTTTGCAATAGCCCCCAGCGTGTTGGTGCCCTCATCGCCAAAGGCGGCTGCATCCGGCTCTGCGCCAATGCCGAAGCTGTCGAGTACGATCAGAAAAACACGCTTTTCCATATCGTTTCACCTCCATTTTCTTCCGGGGACCTGCCCCGGAAAGTCGCACTATCTTTTTTACCTTCATTATAAGCAAATCCTGCCGGATGCAAGCGTTTGCTGCAAATATCCGTCATTTTCACCAAAATGTTCGTCATTTTGTTCACGAATCCTGAAGCGTTTTTTTTCATTTTTAAGCAGCGTAAATGCGTCATTCCGTGGCAAAGATTTCTTGACCGCCTAAAAAAATTCAGCCACAGCGCAAAGTTTTCCTTGCTCTATTGTATCCCAGCGGATATAATAGTGGTGGATGGTTTTTTGAACCAGCAGGATTTTTTTCGTATTTTGTACCACAGCACGGGAAGCAATCACTTGGCCCGCCAGCTGCAGCCAGCGGACTGCCTGCGTCAAAATAGAGAATGTGAATTATGTAGCGTAAACGTTGGAGGTATTTTATATGAGAAAAACGAAGATCATCTGCACCCTTGGCCCTTCCACCGACAAGGGGCGACGTCCTGCGCGACCTGATCGCAAACGGCATGAACGTGGCCCGTTTCAACTTCTCCCACGGTTCCTACGAGGAGCACGGCGGCCGTCTGGCAAAGCTGAAGGCGCTGCGTGAGGAGCTGGGCAAGCCGGTCGCCGCCCTGCTGGACACCAAGGCCCCGAGATCCGTCTGAAGGACTTCAAGAACGGCACTGAGGAGATGCTGGAAGCCGGCCAGACCTTCACCCCTGACCACCCGCGAGGTGGAGGGCACCAAGGAGATCTGCTCCGTCACTTACAAGGACCTGCCGCAGGACGTACAGCCCGGCGGCACCATCATGCTGGACGACGGCCTCATCAAGCTGGCGATCAAGAGGTCACGGACACCGACATCGTGTGCGAAGTGCTCAACAGCGGCAAGATCAAGACCAAGAAGGGCGTCAATGTCCCCGGCGTCCACCTGTCCATGCCCTACCTGAGCCAGCGCGACCGCGACGACATCATCTTCGGCGCACAGCAGGGCTTCGACTTCATCGCTGCTTCCTTCGTGCGCACCGCACAGGATGTGTACGACATCCGCAACCTGCTGAATGAGTACGATTCCAACATCCGTATCATTGCCAAAATCGAGAACCGCGAGGGTGTGAACAACATCGACAGCATCCTCTCCGCAGCCGATGCCGTCATGGTGGCCCGTGGTGACCTGGGCGTTGTTGAGATCGACTTCACCGAGCTGCCCGGCATCCAGAAGACATCATCGACCGCTCCTTCTCCTTCGGCAAGCCCATCGTCACTGCCACCCAGATGCTGGACAGCATGATGGTCAACCCCCGCCCCACCCGCGCCGAGATCTCCGACGTGGCCAACGCCATCTACGACGGCACCTCCGCCATCATGCTGTCTGGCGAGACCGCCGCCGGTGACTACCCCGTGGAGGCCCTCAAAACCATGTCCGCCATTGCAGAGCGCACCGAGAACGAGGTCCACTACCGCGACAACCGCCTGACCGATACCCAGATCAGCGTCAGCGACGCTACCGCACACGCTGCCTGCCTGACCGCAAAGGACGTCAACGCTGCTGCCATCGTCACCGTGTCTGAGTCCGGCAACACTGCCCGCCTGCTGAGCAAGTACCGCCCCTCCCAGCCCATCATCGCCTGCGTCATGGACGAGCAGGTGCAGCGTCAGCTGGCTCCCTGAGCTGGGGCATCACCTCCCCTGCTGATGGGCCCCGCCCGCAGCACCGACGAGCTGATCGAGATGTCCACCGCACTGGCCCAGAAGAACGGCTACCTCCACAACGGTGAGCTGGCCGTCGTCACCGCCGGCGTCCCCGTGGGCGTTTCCGGCACCACCAACATGATCAAGATCCACATGGTCGGCAACTGCCTGTCCACCGGTGTAGGCGTGGGCCGCGGCAAGACCGATCTGGTCCCGCCAGCGGCAAGGCCTGCGTCTGCCGCACTCTGGAGGAGGTCAAGGCAAAGTTCCGCCCCGGGCATGGTCCTGGTGGTGCCCTCCACCTCCAACGAGATGCTGAGCTACGTCCGTGACGCCGCCGCTCTGGTGGTCGAGGAGCCCGGCCTGAACAGCCACGCTGCCATCGTGGGCAACTCCCTGCTCAAGCCCACCATCGTGGGTGCTGCAGGTGCCTGCAGCCACATCCGCGACGGTCTGGACATCGCGGTGGACTGCGCACACGGCAGCGTCCAGCGCCTTCAGGCCTAATCCTGAAGGAGAACATCATCATGGAACGCATTGCAAGCTTCTGTGTCGATCACACCAAGCTCGACCGCGGCATGTACCTGAGCCGTCAGGACGGCGACGTTCTGACTTGGGACATTCGGATGAAGAAGCCGAACCACGGCGATTATCTCTCCACCGGTTCGGCCCACACGCTGGAGCACCTGTTCGCCACCTACGCCCGCAACAGCGCGTTTAAGGACGGCGTCATTTACGTCGGCCCCATGGGCTGCCGCACCGGCTTCTATCTGCTGACGCGGGGCCTGACTCCGGCCGAGGCAGCGGACCCTGACGGTGGAATCCTTCCGCTTCATGGCTGCCTTTGAGGGCGCCGTGCCCGGTGCCAGCGAAGTGGAGTGCGGCAACTACCGCGATATGGACCTGCCCGCTGCTAAGGCTGAAGCCGCTGCCATGCTGCCGGTGCTGGAAGCACTGACCGCCGACGAGCTGCACTACTAAGCTATCTTCACCCTTCAAATTCATCATCATAAAAAAGCGCTCTCCCACCGGGTTTCCGTTGGGAGAGCGCTTTCGTTTTATTCGGTTTTTAAAGGCTATCCAATGCCTGCCGTGCAGCACGGATGTTTGCTTCGCTGGTCTGCCACACCTCAAACTCCGAAAAGCCGGGCAGGCCCATGGGCACGCCCCTCGCGCCGGAAGGTCATGCGGCTTTGCAGCACCTGCTTGCCGGAAAGGTGAAATGCATGTACCCGGTCTGTGCGGCCAGTGCCGGGATGTTTTGTGCCGTGACACCGGCACCTACCAGAATTTCCACGCTGTCCCCCCCTGCCCGCTCCACCAGTCGGCCGAGAAGCTCCGCTCCCTCTGGGGCACTCGCCGCCTGTCCGCTGGTGAGGATGGTACAAAGGCCCATGCTCCGGACCGTTTCCAGTGCCGCAAAGGGGTCCGCGCAGACATCAAAGGCGCGGTGCAGGGTACACGCCACCGGACGGCCTGCCTTCTCTGCTGCGCTGCCTTGCGTGCCGCCGCATAGATGGGCTGCATGGCTCCTGCATCCAGCGCCCTCCGGGGTCAGCACACCGGTCACGATACCGTCTGCTCCGGCTTCCACCAGCTCTGCGGCCAGCTGTTCCATCTGGGCAAGCTCATAGCTGTCATAACAGAAATCGCCGAAGCGGGGCCGCAGCAGCGCCCGCACCGGCAGGCCGGTCTCTGCCCTGACCTGCTGCACCAGCGTCAGGCTGGGCGTTGTACCGCCAACAATGAGATCGGCACACAGTTCCAGCCGGTCGGCACCGCCGCGCTTTGCCGCCAGCGCACTGACGGTGCTGTCCACACATACTTCCAGAACGGAACGCATTTCAATTCCTCCCTTTTTGCCGGGCTTTGAACCCGGCATTCTGGTTTATTCTACCACGTTTTTCCGTTTTATAAAACCCTGTGGCAGCAAAAAAGGCTGCGGCCCGGGTCTTATCCCTGCCGCAGCCTTTGTTGTTTTTTTTCAGATTCAGACCCAGCGCCTTGAACTCCTTTGCAACGCCGTCCTCGTATACCGAGGGAGCAATGCGGTCGCACCGCTTTTTCAGGTTTTCGGAGCCATTGGCCATGCACACACTGATGCCTACAACATCGGTCATCTGCAGATCATTATCGCTGTCGCCAAAGCCAATGGTATCTGCCAGCGAACAGCCCAGGTAGTCGCAGATGGCCTTGATGCCAGTGCCCTTATCGAACTTGCGGTTGATGAGCTCACCATTCACAAAGCCATCGGTCAGGCTGTCCAATTTGCTTCCGCAGAACACGAACTGATCCGCATAGAGCTGCTTTGCCTCGGCAAGGTCGCTCTCGTGGTCGGCAATGAACACGATCTTATACAGCGGTTCCCCTTTGTAATCGGAAAGCGGCAGGATGGACATGCCCTCTTCCATGGCTTTTGCGCCAGCGTTCTGCTTCGCTGTTCAGCGGTGCGTCGTTCTTTTTGTGGATAAAGTTCCACCTCTCAGCCATCTTGGACTTCCGCCAAAAGTGGCATCCCGGGCTTCCAGCGTGCACTCCACGCCATGGCGTTCCAGCGCCGCGCGCACGCCTTCGGCCTGCTGCGGCTCCATGGGGATATCCACCAGAGTCTTGCCATCGCACAGCACATAGCCGCCGGCGCTGCACACTGCGCCCGCAAAGCAGTCGTGCCGCAACAGCGGTTCGGTCATGCGGTGGTTGCGGCCGGTGCACAAAAACAGCCTGTGCCCGTTTGCTTTGGCGCTGTCCAGTGCAGCCAGAGTGCTTTCCGGGATCAACATATCACCCGGCGGCAGCAGCGTGCCGTCAATATCCAGAAAAATCAGCTTACGACCCATACTTTTATCCTTTATCATCAAAGGGAGCCTCGCTCCACGATCTGATAGCCCAGCGTCACCTGACGCACAGGCCCGCTGCTTCCATTTTCTTCCAGCATCTGCAGCAGGATCCGGGCGGCTTCCTGCCCCACCTGCTTCTGATAAAACGCGCACCGTGGCCAGACCCGGGTCGGTCACACTGCCCGCCCAGCTGTCGCCAATCCCTGCAAGGCCCACATCCTGCCCCACATGCCGTCCTGCTTCCCCGCAGGGCACGCATGGCGCCAAAGGCCACCGTGTCAGTCACGCAGACCACACCGTCCAGATCCGGGCAGCGGGTCAGCAGCTCCTGCATACAGCGCTGCCCCTCTTCCACGGTGAATAGGCGTTGCAGCAGATGCGGGGCATCTGTTCGCCGTTCAGTCCGGCAGCGTTCAGCGCATCCTGCACGCCCTCACGGCGCTGCACGCCGGTGGCATCGTCCCGCTCTGTACCGCCAATATAAACGATCCTTTTGCGGCCATGGTCCAGCATCCGCTGGGCAAGTTCCCGGGCTGCAGTGCGGTCGTCGTTGTACACGCAGGCCACATCCTGAAAACGCTGGCCTGTTACCACCACAGGCACACGGCAGTTTTTCAGCGCCTGCGCCAGCTGAGGGGTATAATAGCTGCCCAGCAGGATGATGCCCGCCACGTGGTTGCGCTGCATGGCACTCAGATAGCCCAATTCCCGCTGGGCGTCCAGCTCGGTGTTTCCCAGCAGCAGCAGATAGCTCTTTGGCATCCAGCTCACTGGCGATGCCTGCCGTGATCTGCCCCACCGACTGGGATCCGATGCTGGGAGATCACCCCCACCTGATTCACTTTTCCGGTGCGCAGAGTCTGGGCGGCGGTATCCGGGCGGTAGCCGGTCTTCTCCACGACCTCCCGGATGATGGCACGCTTCTGCTCGCTCAGAGGCCCCCGTTCAGGTAACGACTGACGGCCGCACTGGACACGCCAGCCATTTTTGCAATATCACTGATGGTCATATGCGGTACTTCCCTCTTTTGAGGTGCATTGTTGTGTGTAAACGTTTTCATGCTTATTATAAACCGCTTTCACCCATCCCGCAAGATGCGCTTTTCCCGGTTTATTCCGAACGCATTTTTGTTTTTCTGGCAACTGTGTGTAAAAAAGACGGCTTTTTTCTGAGAAGCAGGGCATTACAGGCGGTCAGGCTGCGCCCATGCTCCATGCACGCACGGCAAGCCCCAGCAGCAGGACCACCAGCAGAACGATGAACACGGTTTTATTGCCCGTTCTTCTCTGTTTCTTTTTGCGGCCTGCCGTGCTGCGGCTTTTGGCCGAGCTGCTGCGCGCTGTGGTGCTTCTGCTGCCGGAGGAACGGCTGCCGGCCGTTTTGCGGCTCTGGGTGCTGCGGTTCTGGCCCTGCTTTGTGCTCTGGCGGGCTGGCTCGTGCGCAGCCGTTTTTCTTCCGGCGCACGGCTGGATGCGATCGGCTCCTTTGCGCCGCAGCGTGCCAGATAATTTTCTGCATCGCGGTAATAGCGGGCAAGTTCATTCTCGCGGAAAGCCGTGCCCGCATAGCCCTCTTCCAGGCTCTCCACGGCCTCGTTGAACCGGATCGCCGCCTGCGCGGCTGCGGTCCTATCGGAGGCGTGGGCGGCCTCGTTGCGGGCCATCCGCACCGCGTTGCAGGCGCGGCGGGCCGCACCCGGATCGCTGGTATTGCCCAGCAGGTCCAGCGGCCGGGCGGCATCCTTTTCCGGGTCCAGCAGGACCCGCATACAGAGGGTGGTATCCAGCTGCTGCCAGCTGTTTTTGCCGGAAAGATCCGGCATACGGTCGTAGTAGTCCCGGGCTTTCCTGCTGGCGCTGTGCAACGTGGTCAAGCAATGCACCCAAGCTGTGCGCGCCGGGCTTGTGCTCCCAGTGCCAGCGCAGCAGGCGGCGGCTGATCTCATCGCAGGCGGTCTTGATCTCAAAGGCAGCCTGTAAGGCTTCTTCCGGCATAATGGTTCTCCCTTCTTCTGGCATACAAAAAAGCGGAGAAGAAGGCATACCGCCCTCTCCGCTGCTGTTTGTGTTACAGTACGAACTGATAGTAGACGAAGCCCCACAGTGCAACAGCTTGCACAGATGACGGCGGTGATGGGCGGGACCCAGCGGATCAGCGCTTCCGCCACGCTGTCGCGCTCGTCCTCGTATTCTTCCTCGTCGTCATCCAGGCAGGCTCCGGCTGCTGAGATATCGGCTGTGCACGGCGGGCAGCAGCAGGCATCACACGGGTGCCTTCGTCCGCATGCTGCATGAGATACCCTGCCCGGAAACTGTGCCCGCATTCCGTCATCCATCATACGGGTCTGCTCTTGCAGCAGGTTCTTCCGGCTGTGGTTCTGCTTCAGGTCGGCACGGTGCACCCATGATCCGGGTCGGGATCCTGCACGGCTGCACAGGGGCGGCGCCCATGATACGGGTCGGCTCTTCCTGCCGGCTGCGGCGCCAGAGGAGTTTCCAGCTCCGGCTCGGTCTGGGCAGGCTGTTCCGGCTGCAGCAGGGTGTTCAGGGCGTTCTGCAAAAGAATGCGGTCGCTGCCGCACTCCGGGTGCAGTAGACCGTATCCTCCTCCTTCGGGTGGAAGGAACCGCAGGCGCAGTACCAGCCATTCTCGAATACCTGCGGCTGATACTTCAGCTCCGGGCGGTTCATCCGGCTTTCCAGTGCCTTTTCCAGCTCCGGACTCAGGCGCTTGCGGGGCCGGCAGGCGGACGCGCTTGATGCCGTCCAGATGCACGACCTTTTTGCCGCTGTATACGTTCTTCAGGACCACATCCACGCTTGTGATGGCCTTCTGGGTCACGAACACGGCATCGTCCATGCCAAAGCTTTCGCCGGGCTTGACTTCTCGATATCGCGGTACTCGAACCGGTCCTCGCAGAGGATGATGCCGTCCACGCCCTTGCACTTGAAATGAATCTCCAGTGCTGTCAGCGTGACCTTGGAAATGTTCTTAAAGGTCAGGCAGACCGCGTGGTCGCCGCTGATCTCACCCTTGAGCAGTTCCACACAGACGAACTGCACCGGGCTGCCCGGAGTGTAGTAATTCGCCCGCGTCCGTGCGACCGGGTCAAAATTTTCCTCCACGACACTCGCTCCTTTCCGTTTGGATCAAATCAGTTCTGCGGGTCCTGTGCATCCGGCGTTTCCGGTGCAGCGGTCTCCGGCCGGCTGGGCCTGTTTCGGCCTGTTCGGCAGGCTCTGCGCTGCAGGTTCGGCAGGCTCTGCCTGGTCTGAGCACTCTGCAGGGCAGCCTGCCGGTGCTGGCAGGCTGTTCCGGCTTCGGCTCATCGCCTTCACGGGGGGGCAGCTTGCCGCCGGCCATAATGGTGTTGAACTCCTTCTCGTTGAGCTTCTCGCGTTCCATCAGGGCCTGTGCCAGCGCATGGAGCTGGTCGATGTGCTCCGTCAGGGTGCGGCGGCAGGTCTCGTAAGCCTCATCGATGATATCCCGCATCTCGCCGTCGATCTCGGCAGCGGTGCTCTCGCTGTAGCCCTTGCCCTGGGTGAAATCACGGCCCAGGAAGGTCTCCTCCTGCGAGGTACCATAGACCACCGGGCCAAGGCGCTCGGAGAAGCCGTACTTGGTGATCATCTGGCGAGCAATGTTGGTTGCCTGCTGCAGGTCGTTGGAGGCACCAGTGGAGATATCCTCCAGGATCAGCTGCTCGGCCACACGGCCGCCCAGGCTGGACACGATATCCTCGAACATCTCGCCCTTGGTCACGTAGCTGCGGTCTTTCTCGGGCAGGTACATAGTGTAGCCGCCGGCCTGACCGCGCGGGATAATGGTGATTTCATGCACACGAGGATGGTGCTTGCAGTAGAAGCCCGCCACTGCGTGGCCCGCCTCATGGTAGGCGGTCAGCTTCTTCTCCTCGGCAGTCACAACACGGCTCTTCTTTTCGGGGCCTGCCATGACCTTCATGGAAGCTTCCTCGATGTCCTCCATGGTGATGGCCTTGCGGCTGCGGCGGGCAGCCAGCAGGGCTGCTTCATTGACCAGGTTCTCCAGGTCAGCACCCGCAAAGCCTGCGGTGCGCTGTGCGATGACCTTGAGAGGAGACATCCGGGGCGAGGGGCTTGTTCTTTGGTGTGGACTTTCAGGATTTCCTCGCGGCCCTTGACGTCGGGCAGGCCCACATAGACCTGACGGTCAAAGCGGCCGGGACGGAGCAGTGCCTTATCCAGAATGTCGGCACGGTTGGTAGCTGCCATCACGATGACTCCATCGTTGGCCTCAAAGCCGTCCATCTCGACCAGCAGCTGGTTCAGGGTCTGCTCACGCTCGTCATGGCCGCCGCCAAAACCGGAACCGCGGTGGCGGCCCACAGCGTCGATCTCATCAATGAAGATGATGCAGGGCATGGACTTCTTTGCCTTATCGAACAGGTCGCGCACGCGCGAAGCGCCCACGCCCACGAACATCTCTACAAAGTCGGAGCCGGAGATGGAGAAGAACGGCACACCGGCCTCACCGGCGCAGGCGCGGGCCAGCAGGGTCTTACCGGTGCCCGGAGGGCCGACGAGCAGCACGCCGTGGGGAATGCGGGCACCCAGAGTGTTGAAATTTATCGGGGCTCTTGAGAGCAATACGCAACTGAACGAAGTACAACAG
>VOFJ01003283.1_pt1 | contig 12182 bp, 18 predicted proteins | sample 5384081 | NCBI WGS metagenome assembly VOFJ01 (sample SAMN12384729, study PRJNA508395) | human gut metagenome | isolation source: healthy gut I | host: Homo sapiens | reverse complement strand
CATTGTACTTCGTTCAGTTACGTATTGCCAACACGATATCCGTGAAAGCAAATTGCCCGACCGAAGTGATGGGAAATGCCGGTAGTTTCTTTATGAACCGATTGTGCCGAGGAGAAGCTGGGCTTTGGCAGAATATCCGGGAATGCCCTACTAAGAACTGCGCCGGAAGGACGAATGAATTCCCGCAGGATGGATGATCGACCAATGCGGCTGGAAAGGTAAGGCCTTGGTCGGCTGCCGTACATGATAAACAAGCGCTGGTGTTAGTGAATCTTGGTGGAGCAAAAGGTAGCGATATTCTTGCGCTTTCAGATGCAGTCCGAGCCTCTGTTCATGAGAAGTTTGGCATTGATATCCACCCGGAAGTTAACTTAATAAATTGAGAAACAAGTGAAAGTAAGAATCATTGGAAGTGGAACATCGACGGGAGTACCCCAAATCGGCTGTACATGTCCGGTTTGTACTTCTACCGATCCGAAAGATAACCGATTGCGTGCATCTGCTATTGTTGAGACAGATGATGCGCGAATTTTGATAGATTGCGGTCCGGATTTCCGGACACAGGTATTGCGTCTTCCTTTTGAGAAGATAGATGGTGTGCTCATTACGCATGAACATTATGACCATGTGGGTGGGTTGGACGATTTGCGTCCGTTTTGCCGGTTTGGTTCAGTGCCTATTTATGCGGAAAATTATGTGACAAGGCTTTGCGCTTGCGTATGCCCTATTGTTTTGTTGACCATCGTTATCCGGGAGTTCCCGACATTCCTTTGCAGGAAATCTCGGTGGGACAGGCTTTTCTTTATAAATACTACGGAGGTCATGCCTTTGCGTGTGATGCACGGGCGGCTGCCGATTCTGGGTTACCGCATCGGACAGCTCGGCTACATCACTGATATGCTGACCATGCCCGAAGAATCCTATGAACAATTGGCGGGAATAGATGTTTTGGTAGTGAATGCACTTCGGATTGCCACGCATCCACACATCAGGATTTGGAGGAGGCGTTGGCGGTTGCGCAGCGCATTCGGGCGAAGAAAACATACTTTATACACATGAGTCATGATATGGGCTTGCATGCAGAGGTGGAACGGAAACTCCCGGAGAATATTCACCTGGCATACGACGGATTGGAAATCCTTCTTTGATTTCCGGTGAAATATTTAGCAAAAGTTTTGTTTTTCTTTGTAGAAATTATTATTTTTGCACCTAGCCGATAAACAGCGAATATTATGAAACTTCGTACGATAGTGAAAATAGCGATCACGTCTTCTGTTGTACTTTTGTGCGCAGGTTTCGCTTTGTACTCTTTTTTTAGGCTGTCGGCCGCCGAAGGAAAAAAAGGATTTCAATCTCTACGAATTGGTTCCGCCCTCTGCTTCGGCAGTTTTTGTCACTGATGACATACTGGAATTTGTGGCGGAAGTAGACGATCTGGCTTGTAGTAAAAAATCAGCAATATCTTCATGTATCCAAACTGTTTTCGTATCTGAAACAGTATCTTTATACCCTTCAGGAAGAAGCGCCTCACGGATTGAGCCGGCAAATGAATCAAATGTTGATTAGTTTTCATGAGCCGGACAATATTCATAACCAGGTGCTATATTGCAGATTGGGGGAGGGCGACCGGCAACTGATTGACCGTTTCGTGCAGAAGTATGTCTCATCTCTTTATCCACCGAAAACTTTCAAGTATAAGAGGAGAGGGATATAACGATTTATCCTATGGCGGACGGGGATTTTCTGGCATGCTACCTGACATCCGATTTTATGGCTTTGAGTTATCAGAAGAAGTTGATAGAAACCGTTATTGATGCTCACAAGACCGGAAAATCATTGGCGGACGATCCTACCTTTGCAGAAGCGGCCGCCCCGAAGAAAAGTCCGGCGGTTGCCACTGTTTATGCCCATTTGGAAGGTATGATGGGCTGGACGGAGTTTGATATGAAGCTGCGGGATGATTTCATTTATTTTACGGGTGTCTGTCACGAAACGGATACTTGCTTCACGTTTATGAATGTGCTTCGTCAGCAGGAATCAGTGGAAGGATTTCCGGGTGAGGCATTGCCTTCCACCGCTTTCTATTTCACTAAACAGGGAGTCACGGACTGGGCATCTCTGCTTTCTTATGGAGATATGCAGGAGACGGGCGTTCGTACCAGTGACGTGCGGAATAGGAATCGGGAGTTGTCTCATTATCTAATGGAGAATGCCGGACAGGAACTGGTTGCCTGTCTTTTCCAGCGTGAAGATACGTTGCAGGAAGCGGCGGCGGTTCTGAGCCTGTCGGTGTCGGACGTGACGGAAGCGGAACGGATGCTGCGATCTCTTATCAACACCGTTTCTGCCGAAGAACGGGGAAAAACACCCCTGATAACTTTTTGTTATACTGCCAATAAAGCTTACCCCGTCTATCGCCTGCCTCAAACAACGTTGTTTACGCAACTAACTGGTTTTGCCGAACCGACATCGCATACATACGCCACATTTTATGAAGGGCGTTTGCTGTTGGCGCCCGATGAAAATAGTCTGTCCGTTACATACGCCAGTTGGATAAAGGCGAGGTGCTCAATGGAGCGATAGCATACCAGACAGGAATGGATAACTTGTCCGATTCCTACCATTTCATGTTAATGGCAGACTTCGATCATCTGTTTCATCAGGCAGCAAAGCAAATTCATTTCGTGCCGGATTTCTTCCTGCGCAACTCCGAATTTTTTCGTAATTTTATACTCTTTGCCCAGTTTACTTGTGCTGACGGAGTGGTATATCCCAATATTGTTTTGCGGTATAAATCGGAGTAAAATCCATTCGGAAAACTCATCTGAAAGGCTGTTTTTCTATACGGAAAAAGGACGTTCTCGAACAGGAATATCCTGACTGGAAGAGTGGAAAAAAACTATGGAAAAACAACGGAAAACCTGCAAAAACAAATAAAAAAATATCGCTCTTTTTTCGAAAAATAAAACTTCTGAAACGCCTTCTGGCAGGGCGCACGAAAACCCAACCATAACCCAACCATAACCCAAGAGAAGAGAGTATAAGAGAAAGAATAGAAACAGAAAGAAAAAAGAAAGATAAAACTGCTGTTGCTGTTGCTGGTTGAATTTTTTTCGGGGAACTGCTGTTGCTGATATTGCTTTGTTTCTTCCGTAAGTCATGGGCGGATTTTTCCCGTCCCGCAGCGGAGCGTCGTCCGGCCCCGGGATGAAGAACGCTTAGCCCACGGCGGAATCTTTACAAAGTGCGGGTATAAAAAAACTCCCGGCAAGAATCATTCTCACCGGGAGTTTTTTATCTGTATCGTCAAGCGGAATACTTTCGGCTTAGAAAGGCAGATCGTCCTTGGCATCACCCGGAGTAAATTCCGGAGTAGCGGCAGGAGCCGGAGGAGGAACGGGAGCACCCGGAGCCATTGGAGCACCTGCGCCTACACGCTCCACTTTCCATGCACGGATACTGTTGAACCAACGGTCGTTCCACTGGCGGGCGTCAACGTCGAATGATACGGTCAGTTCTTCGCCCATTTGAATGTTGAACTGCTCGATTTTGTCTGCGCCAAACACGTCGAAGCACATCTTGCGCGGATATTGGTCGTGGTTTTCGATTACGTACTCTTGTGATTTCCACTCGTTGCCGCTAGTTTTTGAAACTCCGCCTCTCGGAGGAGGATAGCGATGATTTTTCCTGTAAATTCCATTGCAATAATTTTAAATTCTGGGGCGAAGTTACAATTTTTTAGTAATATCCTCACACAAAGCCTGTTTTTTTCTTTTGTTTTTATTGGGTAGCCCCAATCTTTTTCGTAACTTTGTGCGATAGAACATTTAAAACTTAAAAACACGAAAATATATGAAATTTATCGTTTCAAGTACTGCTCTTTCCAGCCATTTACAGGCCATCAGCCGTGTGATTAATTCAAAAAATGCGCTGCCAATTCTCGATTGTTTCCTCTTCGAATTGGAAGATGGAACATTGTCTGTGACTGTATCCGACAGTGAAACTACGATGGTGACTACTGTAGAAGTGAATGAAAGCGATACGAACGGACGTTTTGCCGTAGTGGCGAAAACTTTGCTTGATGCACTGAAAGAAATCCCGGAACAACCACTTACATTTGAAATCAATCCGGATAATTATGAAATAACAGTGCAGTACCAGAACGGAAAATACAGCCTAATGGGGCAGAATGCGGATGAATTCCCGCAATCGGCTACATTGGGTGACAACGCAGTTCGTGTGGAAATGGAAGCGGAAGTGTTGCTGGGGGGAATCAACCGCTCGGTCTTCGCTACTGCCGACGACGAACTCCGCCCGGTGATGAACGGTATTTATTTCGATATTACCACAGAAGACATCACAATGGTTGCTTCAGACGGTCATAAACTGGTGCGTTGCAAGACATTGGCAGCTAAAGGTAACGAGCGTGCAGCCTTCATCCTTCCAAAGAAACCGGCTACTTTGCTTAAGAATCTTTTGCCGAAAGAACAAGGCACAGTGACGATCGAATTTGATGAACGCAACGCTGTGTTTATGCTCGATAGCTATCGCATGGTATGCCGTTTGATCGAAGGACGTTATCCGAACTACAACTCTGTAATTCCGCAGAACAACCCGCATAAAGTGACGGTCGACCGGCAACAGCTGATCGGAGCTTTGCGTCGTGTGTCTATTTTCTCGTCACAGGCCAGCAGCTTGATTAAACTCCGTATGCAGGAGAACCAGATTGTGATTTCCGCACAAGATATTGACTTCTCTACTTCTGCCGAAGAAACACAAGTCTGCCAGTATGCAGGTGCGGCAATGAGCATCGGATTCAAGTCTACATTCCTAATCGACATTCTTAACAATATTTCGGCAGACGAGGTTGTTATCGAACTTGCCGATCCTTCACGTGCCGGTGTCATCGTACCGGTGGAACAGGAAGAAAATGAAGACCTGCTGATGTTGTTAATGCCGATGATGTTGAACGATTAATATACATTTCACGACAGAGGACGCGGAGGACACAGAGGATAATTTGAATGACATTCCTTTCATTTACTCTCTATGTCCTCCGCGTCCTCTGTTGTGAAACAAAATGAATAAAAATGAAATTAAATCTGAAAAACCCTATTGTCTTTTTCGATCTTGAGACGACAGGAACCAATATCAACACAGACCGAATCGTTGAAATCTGTTATTTGAAAGTTTACCCGAACGGGAATGAGGAAGCGAAAACTCTGCGTATCAATCCCGAAATGCACATCCCGAAGCATCTTCCGCCGTGCATGGCATTTATGACGCTGACGTGGCAGATTGCCCGACTTTCAAGGAAGTGGCAAAGAATATTGCCCGCGACATTGAAGGATGCGACCTGGCCGGATTCAATTCCAACCGTTTTGATATTCCTGTGCTGGCAGAAGAATTTCTGCGTGCCGGGGTGGACATTGATATGAGCAAACGTAAATTTGTGGATGTACAGGTGATATTTCCATAAAATGGAACAACGTACCCTGTCCGCAGCCTACAAGTTCTATTGCGAGAAAAATCTGGAAGATGCGCACACTGCCGAAGCGGATACACGGGCTACATACGAGGTGCTGAAGGCACAGCTCGACCGTTATCCGGATCTTCAGAATGACATCGCATTCCTTGCCGATTATTCCAGTTTCAGCAAAAACGTAGATTTTGCAGGACGTATGGTGTACGATGATAATGGAGTGGAAGTGTTCAACTTCGGAAAGTATAAAGGAATGTCTGTAGCCGAGGTGTTGAAGAAAGACCCCGGATATTACAGTTGGATTTGGAACAGTGATTTCACGCTGAATACGAAAGCGGCCTTGACTAAGAATCCGCCTGCGTGAAATGAGTAACTTGATTACGAAAATAATGCTAAAAGGAAAAAAGATAATTCTTGGAATTACCGGCAGTATTGCCGCGTATAAGGCTTGCTACATCATCCGCGGGACTTATCAGGCAGGGAGCGGAAGTGCAAGTAGTCATTACTCCGGCGGGAAAAGAATTTATTACTCCCATCACTCTTTCGGCATTGACCAGCAAACCGGTCATCAGTGAGTTCTTTGCACAGCGCGACGGAACGTGGAATAGCCACGTCGATTTGGGGCTGTGGGCGGATGCCATGTTGATTGCTCCCGCCACCGCCTCTACCATCGGCAAGATGGCAAACGGGATAGCTGATAATATGCTGATAACGACCTATCTTTCGGCGAAAGCTCCGGTGTTTGTCGCTCCGGCAATGGATCTCGATATGTATGCGCATCCTTCTACCCAGAAGAATCTGGAGATACTTCGTTCGTACGGCAATCATATTATCGAGCCGGGTACGGGTGAGCTTGCCAGTCATCTTGTAGGGAAGGGACGTATGGAGGAACCGGAGAATATCATCCGTGTGCTGGATGAATTTTTTTCTGCAAACGGTGAGCTGCAAGGTAAGAAAATAATGATTACAGCCGGGCCGACTTATGAGAAGATTGACCCTGTCCGTTTTATCGGCAACTATTCTTCCGGAAAAATGGGGTTTGCCCTCGCGGAAGAATGTGCACGTCGTGGAGCGCAGGTGACACTGATAGCGGGACCCGTGCAACTGAAAACACAACATTCCCGCATTCGTCGCATTGATGTAGAGTCTGCCGGCGAAATGTTGGTAGCGTCGAAAAAATACTTTGCCGAAGCCGATGCAGGTATTCTTTGTGCGGCAGTAGCCGATTTCCGTCCGGAGGTGGTAGCCGATAAGAAAATTAAACGTGAGAAGGAGGAAGAACTGACTCTGCATCTTCAGGCAACCGAAGATATTGCGGCAAGTCTGGGAGCGTTGAAAGGTAAGAATCAGTTGTTGGTAGGCTTTGCCCTCGAAACGAACAATGAACAGCAGAATGCCGAAGGAAAGCTCGAACGCAAAAACTTCGACTTTATTGTGCTCAATTCGTTGAAAGATGCTGGAGCCAGTTTTCGCCATGATACCAATAAAATAAGTATCATCGACAGAAAAGGCCGTACTGACTACCCCCTGAAATCAAAAAAACGGAAGTAGCTCAAGATATTATCGATCGTCTGTCTGATGAATTGAAACTCTTAATTCTCAACCCTTAACTTTCACTGATTCAAATGTTACGTTCATTATACATTCAGAATTACGCATTGATAGAGAAACTGGACATCAGTTTTGAAACAGGCTTTTCCGTTATAACAGGTTGAAACGGGGGCCGGAAAGTCAATTATTCTGGGAGCAATCGGTCTGTTGCTTGGGCAGCGGGCGGATATGAAGGCCATTCGCCGGGGGGCTTCCAAATGTGTAATAGAGGCACGTTTTGATATTTCAGCGTATGGTATGCGCCCGTTCTTTGAGGAGAACGAGCTGGAATATGATGAGGAGTGCATCTTGCGCCGTGAAGTGCAGGCATCCGGTAAAAGCCGAGCATTTATTAATGATACTCCCGCATCTTTGGTGCAGGTAAAAGAGTTGGGCGAACAGTTGATTGATGTACATTCGCAACATCAGAACCTGTTGCTCAATAAGGAAGGGTTTCAGTTGAATGTGCTCGACATTCTTGCACATAATGATGCGGCACTGGAGAAATATCACTCTCGTTATGCCGGGTGGAAACAGACTGAAAGAGAGCTGTCCGAGTTAATGGAACTGGCTGAGAAAAGCCGTGCCGATGAAGATTATATCCGTTTTCAACTGGAGCAGCTTTGAAGAAGCTCATCTTGCCGAAGGAGAGCAGGAGGAACTGGAACAAGAGGCTGAAATGTTAAGTCATGCGGAGGAGATCAAGGCGGGGCTTTACCGGGTGGAGCAGTCGTTTGCTTCGGATGAAGGTGGATTGCTTTCTTATTTAAAGGACAGTCTGAATACACTGAATAATCTGCAAAGAGTATATCAGCCGGCCAAGGAACTTACCGAACGTATGGAGAGCGCTTATATCGAACTGAAAGATATTTCGCAGGAGGTATCTTCGCAAGGTGAGTCTATCGAGTTCAATCCTACAAGGCTGGATGAGGTGAACGACCGTCTGAACATGATCTATTCCCCTGCAACAGAAACACCGTGTGCAGACACTTGAGGAGCTGATTGCTTTGACGGAGGAATATCGTGGCAAGTTGTCCGATATCACTTCTTACGATGAGCGCATTGCCGAACTGACAGAACGTAAGGAAGAACAATATAAACAGGTCAAGCAGCAGGCGGAAGTGCTGACCAAAGCCCGTGCAGCGGCTGCGCGTGAGGTAGAAAAACAGTTGGCAGCCCGGTTGGTACCGTTGGGAATGCCGAATGTCCGTTTCCAGGTGGAAATGGGGTTAAAGAAAGAACCCGGATTACAGGGAGAAGATACTGTCAGCTTCTTGTTTTCTGCCAACAAGAACGGTGTGTTGCAGAACATTTCTTCCGTCGCTTCGGGAGGTGAAATAGCGCGTGTCATGCTGTCTATCAAAGCAATGATTGCCGGAGCCGTGAAACTGCCGACTATCGTATTTGATGAGATTGACACCGGAGTATCCGGTGAAATAGCCGACCGCATGGCAGACATGATGCAGGAAATGGGCGAACAGAACCGTCAGGTTATCAGTATCACCCACCTGCCGCAGATTGCTGCCCGTGGGCGTGCTCATTATAAGGTATACAAGAAGGATAGCGATACGGAAACCAACAGCCACATCCGACGTCTCACCGACGAGGAACGGGTAGAGGAGATTGCACACATGCTTAGTGGTGCCACTCTGACCGAAGCTGCCCTTAGCAATGCCAAAGCCCTGCTTGCCCGCAACTGATAAATAGTAAATTATAAAACAGTAAATTAACATAGATGCTTGATAAAAGTGAAATGATTTTCGGCGTTCGTGCCGTGATAGAAGCCCTTCAGGCTGGAAAAGAGATAGATAAGATCCTCGTGAAGAAAGATATTCAGAGTGATCTTTCCAAGGAGCTTTTTTGCAGCTTTGAAAGGTACGCTGATACCCGTTCAGCGTGTTCCGGTAGAGCGTATCAACCGTATTACCCGGAAAAATCATCAAGGGTGATCGCCTTTTCATTTCTTCTGTGACTTATCAGAAAGCGGAGGATCTTGTTCCTTTCTTGTTTGAGCAAGGAAAAAATCCGTTTTTTGTTATGCTCGACGGAGTGACCGATGTACGCAATTTCGGTGCAATTGCCCGTACCTGTGAATGTGCAGCCGTAGACGCTGTGATTATTCCGGCTCGTGGCAGTGCTTCTGTGAATGCGGATGCTGTGAAAAACTTCTGCAGGGGTATTGCATACCCTTCCGGTATGTCGTGAGCAAAATCTGCGTGCGACTCTGCAATACTTGAAGGATAGCGGTTTCCGTATTGTTGCTGCTACGGAAAAAGGAGACTACGACTATACGAAAGCTGATTATACAGGACCGTTATGCATCATAATGGGAGCTGAGGATACAGGAGTTTCTTATGAAAACCTTGCCCTCTGTGATGAATGGGTGAAAATTCCGATGCTGGGCACTATCGAATCCCTGAATGTCTCTGTAGCTGCCGGTATCCTGATTTACGAAGCTGTGAAACAAAGAAACAATGACTGATATGAAGAAGATTTTAATTCTACCTTTGCTGCTTTTCTTCCTGGTACAAGGAAGCATGGCACAAACCCCTAAATGGGTGGAGAAGGCAAAACGCGCAGTTTTCTCTGTGGTGACTTATGACAAGAATGATAAGGATGCTGAACACCGGGAACGGATTTTTTGTATCCGAAGACGGATTGGCTTTATCTGATTATAGCCTTTTTAAAGGAGCTGAACGTGCGGTGGTTATCACGGCGGACGGCAAGCAAATGCCGGTAGACGTGATACTTGAGCTAATGATATGTACGATGTTATTAAGTTCCGTGTAGCCATTACCGAGAAGAAAGTTCCTGCGTTGAACGTGGCAAAAGCTGCTCCGGAAGTGGGAGCCGATGCGTGGATGCTTCCTTATTCGACACAAAAAAGAGTATCGCTTGCGTTACTGGTAAGGTGAAAGATGTTTCCAAAGTAGCCGGAGAATACCATTATTATACATTGAGCATGCATATGAAAGATAAGATGGTGAGCTGTCCGGTGATGAATGCGGAAGGTCAGGTATTTGGTATTGCGCAGAAATCATCCGGTATTGATACGGTGACTACTTGCTATGCAGCAGGGGCCGCTTTTGCCATGGCACAAAAAATCAATGCGCTTTCTTTGGGTGATGCTGCGCTGAAAAGTATCGGAATCAGGAAAGGACTGCCCGAAGTGGAAGATCAGGCATTGGTTTACTTGTTTATGGCTTCTTCACAAATGACGGATGAAGAGTACGGCAAACTATTGGATGATTTTATCCGCCAGTTCCCGAACAGCACGGACGGGTATATTCGCCGTGCCAATTATTATGTAACTAAGGGACAGGAAGACCAATCTTGGTTTGACAAGGCGGTTGCCGACTTTAATAAGGCATTGAAGGTAGCACAGAAAAAAGGATGATGTGTATTACAACATTGCCAAAGTTGATGCATGCTTACCAATTATCGAAGCCTGAGAAGACGTATAAAGACTGGACGTATGACACGGCTTTGAAGAATCTCCGCCAGGCAATCGCTATTGATCCGCTTCCTGTTTACACTCAGCTGGAAGGGGATATTCTGTTTGCCCAACAGGACTATGCAGGTGCTTTGGCTGCTTATGAGAAAGTGAACGCCAGCAATATTGCTTCTCCTGCTACCTTCTTTAGTGCTGCTAAAACCAAGGAATTGCTGAAAGCGGATCCGAAAGAAGTTATTGTATTAATGGATAGTTGTATCGCCCGTTGTCCGCAACCGGTTACTTCCGCGTTTGCTCCTTATCTTCTGGAACGTGCACAGATGAATCTGAATGCCAATCAGGCGCGTAATGCGATGCTCGATTACGATGCTTATTTTAAAAGCAGTCAACGGACAGGTGAATGATATGTTCTATTATTATCGAGAACAAGCTGCCCTGAAAGCACGCCAGTATCAACGTGCATTGGATGATATTGCCAAGGCGATCGAACTGAATCCGAAAGACCTGACTTATAAGGCAGAGCAAGCAGTGGTAAACCTGCGTGTGGGACGGTATGAAGAGGCTGTCCAAATATTGAATAATATATTGAAAGAAGATCCGAAATATGCCGAGGCCTATCGTCTGCTCGGACTTTGTCAGATACAGTTGAAGAAAACGGATGAAGCTTGCGGCAATTTCAATAAAGCAAAAAGAACTGGGTGATCCGAATACGGATGATCTGATAAAGAAATATTGCAAGTAAAGATTGCTTTTTTTTTCGAAGATATAAAATGAACCCCTGCCAGCTTTCTCAGTTGGCAGGGGTTCTTCGTTTTTGGGGGACATTTCTTTAAAACTCTCTCTCTCTTTTCTGTTTTTCCCCACACTTGTTAAGTTCAGGTTATAGGTCTTAATGATATATAGGTTTGATCATTCTACGTTTGCTTTTTTTATATAATAAATGCAGGGGATTGGGAAATACTGCATCGTATTAATTATTTTTGGTAACTATATACAATCTTACAGTTTAAAGCCCCTTAAAGATTGTAAATTTTCAAATTAAATATAATAATATTTTTTATCAAATAATCAAATATAATATATTTATAATCAATATTATAAAAAGCTAAATAAAATAAATGTCACACAAATCTTTTTTGTGTGACATTTTGTCTCGATTATTCACAGCTTTCTTCTTTGGCTACTTTTTTGTTATACTTATAAGCAATTAATTTAAGCCAAGCCCAATTAGTTATAAATTAATTGCAAATTAATTTTATTGTCTAACATAAAAATTCAATGCGTATGCTTGATATTAGTAAACCAGAAAATCTAGCTCTACTCTTCTTAGGAGTAGACGGTATAATTACCGAAGACGATTCATCAGACTTTGATTCTGAATTTAAAAGAAGAAGATAGATAATAAATCTATTTATTCATGCAAGAGCCAAATCTCTTGCATGATTTCTTCCTTTTTCTTCTTTCTGCAAAGGTAAAAAAGGTCTTTGCAAAGTCTAATAAAAGGCTGTAAAAGGGTGTTAATCGTTCAATTTATTCAATAATCCTTTTTTTTAAATATTGCTTCAAATCTTTCTTTTTGGGTTTTTGTCAAATCTAAAAATTTTGCAGATTATTAATTCTTCGTGGAAGAATACGTAACTGAACGAAGTACTACCG
>VOFJ01002364.1_pt1 | contig 12234 bp, 25 predicted proteins | sample 5384081 | NCBI WGS metagenome assembly VOFJ01 (sample SAMN12384729, study PRJNA508395) | human gut metagenome | isolation source: healthy gut I | host: Homo sapiens | reverse complement strand
GCCAGTATTGCTGCGGATCGTGGGTATTCTGGTACTCATCGGCGTGATGTTCACCTTCAACACCCTGTCTTTATCTGGTCATCGCGGCCATTACGCTGATCGCCATCCACGAGATCTACAGTGCCCCCTCGGCTTTGAAAGAAGGACTGGCTGATGTATGCGGTTCTGGTGCCGTATACGCTGCTGGTCATGACGACGAGCAACTATCAGGTCATGCGGCGGCTGGTGATGCCGATGTCCTTTCTGCTGGTCACGTTTTTACGCCATCTATCTGGTGGTGCGCAATGGCGTCATCAGCTACCAGAAAGCCAGCGGCCTCGCCATGTTTTCGGGTATCGTGATCTTCTGCTTCTACTCGTTCATCCGGCTCAAGGAGATGCTGCCCGTGGAGGAATATGGCTATGACGCCATCTTCTTCATCTTGCTCATCCTCTGCTTCGCCTGGGGCGGCGATACCTGCGCCTACTTCGCGGGCCGCGCGTTCGGCAAGCACAAGCTCTGCCCGGTGGTCAGCCCCAAAAAACCGTGGAGGGTGCCATTGGCGGCGTTCTGGGCACCATGGTGTTTGGTGTGATCATCACACTGGTGTACTCGGTGGCGGCAAACCGGATGGAAGCCTTCACCCGCTCCAACATTGGCGTATCCATGTATGTGATCATTGCGCTGCTGGGCTGCGTAGCTGCGGTGCTGGGCATTTATGGTGACCTGTTTGCCAGTGTGGTCAAGCGCCAGTGCGGCATCAAGGACTACGGCACCATCTTCTCCCGGGGGCACGGCGGCATTCTGACCGCTTGACAGCGTGATGTTCATCGCGTCCTTTCAGACATGCGCGGTCATTACCGAGATGTATCTCCCTTTATAATCACTGCTTACTTTATCAATCTCATCTAAAAGCATCAGCGGGTTCTTTACTCCGGCACTCTTTAAACCATTAATAATTCTGCCCGGCATTGCCCCCCACATAGGTCTTTCTGTGTCCACGAATCTCTGCCTCATCACGGACACCGCCGAGACAGATTCTGACATACTTTTTATTCAATGCTTTTGCCACAGAACGGGCAATGCTTGTCTTGCCGGTTCCAGGAGGTCCCACCAGACAGATAATTGGACTTTCTCCTTTATGAGTCAGATTCCGGACTGCTAAGAATTCCAGCATACGCTCTTTTTACTTTTTCCAGTCCGTAGTGGTCTTCGTCTAAAATTTTCTCTGCATTAGCTAAATCTTTATTATCCTTAGAAGCCTTTATTCCATGGCAGTTCCAGCAATGTCTCAATATAGCCTCTGCTGACTGCACTTTCTGAAGAACTGGATGCAATATTCTTAAAACGCTCAATCTCTTTTTTTAATTCTCTCTTTAACCGTCTTATCTGCCTTCAGTTTCTTTACTTCCTCTAAAAAGTGTTCCGCATCTGACTGTGTATTATCCTCACCTAGTTCTTCCCGAATCAGTTTCATCTGTTCCCGCAAAAGATATTCCTTCTGATTCTTATCCACGCGTTCTTTCACCTTCGCCTGAAATTCATTTTTCAGGGAAATAACTTCTACTTCATTCAGCAGAATTGCCATTAAAGTCTCATACTGGGAAGTGAGATCTACTGCCTCTAAGATTTTCTGTTTCTGGATATAATAAAGCGGCAGATTGTATGCAACCTGCTGCATCAAAGTTCCAACGTCCTGCTGTTCTTCTACCTGACGTAAGAATTCTTTGCTCATATGTCCATTGGCTTTTTGATATTTCAGTAACGGTTTCCCTGATACAGCGAAGCATTGCTTCCTTCGCTTCCGGCATCAGTTCTTCCTCTTCTGCCGTTTTTTCATCAAAAAGGATGACCTCTGCCATCAGATACTTCTCCTGACAGAAAAGAGGCTAACTCGCCTCTTTCCAATCCTTCTACCAAAACACGCACGATTTCATTTGGCATCTTTATTACCTGCTTTACTTCAGCAATAACACCAATCTGATATAAATCATCCCTGGCCGGCTCCTCTACGGAAGCATCCTGCTGTGTAATCAGGAATATTTTCTGGTCTCCAACCATCGCCTCTTCTATGGCATGAATGGAACGGTCCCTGCTAATATCAAAATGAGCCACCATTCCCGGCAGAATGGTCATTCCACGAAGTGCAACTGCCGGTAAATGAATTACTGTCCTGCTCATCTTTTTTTCTCCTCTTATTTATGCGTTATGATATTCTATCTTCGCTTTCTTGTCTTCTACCGTTTCTTTTGTAATGGTGCATTTTTACAATACTCTCATCAGAAGGAATCTGATACATTAAATCCATCATGGTATCTTCCATAATTGCACGAAGTCCACGGGCACCGGTCTTACGGGCTAAGGATTTCTCTGCAATTGCTTCTACTGCATCATCTTCAAATTCCAGCTCTACGCCGTCAATTTCAAACAGCTTCTTATACTGCTTAATCAGGGAATTCTTCGGCTCCTTTAAGATACGGATTAACGCTTCCTTATCCAGCTGCTCTAAGGACACATTTACCGGAACACGTCCGATAAACTCCGGAATCAGACCGAATTTAATAAAATCTCCCGGCAGTACCTGCTTTAAGACTTCGCTCAGATTACGCTCGGTACGGTCTGCAATATCTGCGTTAAAGCCGATGGATTTCTGATCCATACGCTGCTCGATAATCTTCTAATCCATCAAATGCTCCACCACAGATAAATAAAATATTTCGTAGTATCAATCTGATTAATTCCTGCTGTGGATGCTTTCTTTCCACCCTGTGGTGGAACGGAAGCCACAGTTCCCTCTAAGATTTTTAATAATGCCTGCTGTACACCTTCACCGGACACATCTCTGGTAATGGATACATTTTCGGATTTCTTCGTAATCTTATCAATCTCATCGATGATAAATGATTCCGCACTGGGCGCGCTCGATATTGTAATCTGCTGCCTGAATCAGTTTCAGAAGGATATTCTCTACGTCTTCACCGACATATCCTGCTTCTGTTAATGTGGTGGCATCTGCAATGGCAAACGGTACATTTAAGACTCTTGCCAGTGTCTGTGCCAGAAGGGTCTTACCGGAACCGGTCGGTCCTAACATCAGAATGTTACTCTTCTGCAATTCCACATCATTCATATCTACATCAGAAGTAATTCTTTTTATAGTGATTATATACGGCTACAGAAAGAACTTTTTTGCTTCGTCCTGACCGATTACATATTCATCTAAGAATTTCTTCATCTCTTCCGGTTTAATCAGGTTGATTTCTTCTAAATCTTCCTTTCCTTTTCCGGAAATCTCCTCATCTTCGAATTCCTCCTCTATGATTTCTGCACAAATGTCCACGCATTCATCACAGATATATGCACCGTTTGTCCTGCAATCAGCTTGCGCACCTGATCCTGTGATTTTCCGCAAAAGGAACATCTGATTTTGTCCTCGCTATTTCTTCCTGCCATCTTTCCACCTCGATTATTTCCATCTATCTTTTCTAAATCCTTCGTAAAAAGGTAAAGGCTGCCCGTAGTCGAATTCCGCATATGTGCTTCGGATAATCCGCCCAGAGACAGCCTCTTTCTTATTTCTCTTATCTTTGCTGTAATTACACCGTCAATCAGGCCATACTCCTTTTGCCTCTTCTGCGGACATATAATAGTCACGCTCTGTATCTGCGGCAATTACATCATATGGCTTTCCGGTATTTGCAGCTAAAATCTCGTTCAAACGTTTCTTGGTCTTTAAGATATTCTCTGCTGCAATCTGAATCTCAGTTGCCTGTCCTTTGCTCCACCGGAAGGCTGATGTATCATAATCTCTGCATTTGGTAATGCAAATCTCTTTTCCTTTTGTTCCACCGGACAAGAAGGAATGCACCCATGCTGGCTGCAAGTCCGATACAAATTGTAGATACATCACATTTGATGTACTGCATGGTATCATAAATTGCCAATCCGCCTGTTACAATTCCACCCGGAGAATTGATGTATAACTGAATGTCTTTTTCCCGGATCTTCGGACTCTAAGAATAAAAAGCTGTGCCACTACCAGACTGGCTGTGGTCTCATTTACCTCTTCACCAAGGAAAATAATTCTATCCTTTAATAATCTGGAATATATCGTAACTACGCTCTCCTCTGCTGGTCTGTTCAATGACATAAGGTACTAAACTCATATGATAACCTCCATTTCTACCATACATTCTGCTGCAACTTTATCTCTGGTTCAAGTGGTTTTGCGTAAAACAGACCGACCTGATTCCAAGTCAGTCTGTCTCTTTTACGTGCTTCTCTTATGCTTCTGCGTTAGCTGCTGCTTCTTCTTTTTTTTTTTTTAGTCTTAGCTTTTTGCTCTTTCTTTTACATTGTCCATGATGAACTGAACTGCTTTTTCAATTGCAATATCACGTTTCATGGATTCTTTCTCGTCATCGCCAACATACTCTTTGAGCTTATCAGCTTCCATTCCGTATGCTTTTGCCATCTTCTCGATTTCAGCATTTACATCATCTTCTGTAATCTCGAAGTTTTCTTCTTTTGCAATCTGTTCTAATACTAAGCTGCTCTGGATTCTTGTTAATGCTTCCGGACGAACCTGCTCTTTCATCTTGTCCATAGTCATTCCAGAGAACTGCATATACTGGTCAAAGCTTAATCCCTGCTGGGCAAGTCTCTGAGCGAATTCCTGAATCATATTCTGTACCTGGGATTCAATCATTGCATCCGGGATTTCCATCTCAGATTTCTCGATAATCTTCTTGATTGCTCTATCATCCTCTTTGGTACGTTTTGCATTGTTCTCTTTGGTCTCTTCTAAGTTCTTCTTCACGCTCTCTTTGTATTCTTCTAAAGTTTCGAATTCAGAAACATCAGATGCGAACTCATCATTTAATTCTGGAAGTTCTTTTGCTTTGATCTCGTTGATCTTAACTTTGAATACGGCTGGTTTTCCAGCTAAGTCTTCTGCATGATATTCCTTCGAATGTAACGTTTACTTCTACCTCATCGCCAGTGTTCTTTCCTACTAACTGATCTTCGAATGTATCGATGAAAGAGTGGGAACCGATCTCTAATGGATGATTCTCTCCTTTACCACCTTCAAATGCAATGCCGTCAACAAATCCTTCGAAATCGATGACTGCTGTATCACCGTTTGCAACTGGTCTGTCTGTTACAGTTACAGTTCTTGCATTGTTATTTCTTTCTCTCTCTAATGCTTCTGCAACTTCTTCATCAGATACGGATGTGTCAATCTTTGTTACAGTTACACCATTGTATTTACCAAGTTTAACTTCTGGTCTCTTTGCAACTTCTGCTGTGAAGATGAATGGTTTTCCTTTTTTCTAACTGAACCACATCAACAGTTGGCTGGGAAACGATATCTACACCGCTCTCATCGATTGCTGCCGGATAAGCTTCCTGCATCATGATATTTGCAGCATCTTCATAAAAAAGATTTCCGGACCATACATTTTCTCTACCATAGCCATTGAACTTTTCCTTTACGGAATCCAGGGATGCTGATTTTGTTTTTCTGCTTATTGTATGCAGCTTTCAAAGCCTCTGCCACTTTATCTTCTGCCACTTCAATTGTAAGCTTTACCATATTTTTTCTCTAAATTTTCAACCTGTACACTCATTCTCGTTTCTTCCTCCTTATAACTATATATAAAATATACATGTACAAATATTTTCTTATCTTACGACTGCTCCCCTAAAAATAGGCATACTTAGAGCTACTAACAGTCATTTAGAGATTATAACACACCGTTTGTAAAATTACTAGCTTTTTTTTCGGTACAAGATTTCAACCAGATTTCAATTGGTGGCAGTCATGTAAAAAGCCCCGGGAAATGCACTTTCGCGCTTTTCCCGAAGGCTTTTGTCTTTCTTCTTATTTAGACATCTGCTCTTCCTGTCTCACGATCATTTTCTTAACCATTTCTCCACCGATAGAGCCAGCCTGTCTGGATGTCAGGTCACCGTTGTATCCCTCTTTTAAAGGTACTCCGATTTCAGATGCAACCTCCTGTTTAAAACGGTGCATTGCCTCTTTTGCCTGTGGCACTGCCATCTGGTTACTTGAATTAGAACTGTTTGTTCCGCTCATTTGTTTCTACCTCCATAGTTTCTTCTCTTTGTTATCTATTTTCAGATAAGCTTTTGTTCGTTGCTTATCCTGTTTTTAGTATGGCTTCCAGAGAATAAATTATGTTGGTAAGTTCTGGTTATTTTTATTTAAAAATACATGATATTTGCTTCCATCTGCATCAATATCTGCCTGTGCATCCAGCCACTTTACAATAGCCATGGCAAATTCAATGGCTGTTCCCATGCCCCGGCTGGTAACGATGTTGCCATCTACTGCAACTTTTTCTGCTCCGACCCTGGCTCCAAGAAGCTTTTCTTCAAAACCTGGATAGCTGACTGCATGTTTACCCTCTAATATTCCATTCTCACCCAATACGCTTGGAGCAGCACAGATTGCTGCAGTAAGTTTGCCGCCTGCTGCATAAGATGTAATCACTTTCTTTACAATTTCATGCTTTCCGAGATTTAAGGTTCCAGGCATTCCGCCCGGCAGTACAATTCCATCATAGCTGTCAAAATCAGCTTCCTCTGCCAGTACATCTGCTGCAAACGTAATTCCGTGGGCTCCTGCCACTTCTTTCTTTCCGGTAATGGAAATCATATCAATCGCAATTCCTGCTCTGCGTACCACATCCACTACGGTAAGTCCTTCAATCTCTTCACAGCCATCCGCCATAAAAAATTCCGATTTTCTTCATATTATCTTCCTCCTGTTTTCTATTCTCTTCTGATATTACATTTTCTGATATTACATTTTCTAACACGAAATTTTTCTATGCTGTCTCTTATGTTAGCATGGTTACTGCGCTTTTTCAATTCCATGGTTGCAGTGGATTTTAAAATATTTTACAATAAATGTATTATTATTTTCCTGACTATATGGAGGCTATTATGGAAATTGAACGTAAATATTTAATTGATGAGATTCCTTTTGATTTAAAAAGACTATTCCTGCAAAGTCATTGAGCAGGGGTATCTCAATACGGACCCTGTAGTGCGGGTGCGCCGCTCAATGACAAATATATTCTTACTTACAAAGGCTCCGGTCTTATGGTGCGGGAAGAATATAATCTTCCTCTGAATGAAGAGGCTTACCGGCATCTGATTCAAAAAGCAGATGGTATTATCATTTCCAAGAAGCGCTATCTGATTCCATTGACTGACAGGCTGACCATTGAGCTTGATATTTTCGAAGGAGACCTTGCTCCGTTAAAATTAGCCGAAGTGGAATTTGAAACAAAAGAAGAAGCTGAATCCTTCCTTCCACCGAAGTGGTTTGGGAAAGATGTCACCTTCTCCTCTGATTATCACAACAGCACTTTGAGTCGTGTGGGACTGCCTACCTAAGGCGGGTAGTCTCATAACGGCACATGGTTGCCACGCACTGCTTTAACTGTATATAACGGCCGGTTAAATCTCCTTCCGGAATCACCACATCCAATACTACGGAAAAATCATTAATCAGACGGTCTGTAATATCATTTTCCATCTCATTTAAAATCTTATATTTCTCCTCATAGGTATCTGCATCTAAGAAACGCAGCAGGAACGGATTCGCCTGCTCTTCGGATTCTGAAGTTTCCTGCGGCTGTGTTGTCTCCTGACTAACCTTTACCGCTTCCTGTGGAGTTGCTTCTTCCTGCAGTTTTACTTTTTTTCAAATCTGTATTTCTGCTCTCTGCTGCCGGATATTTCTCATGGTCTACTTCGCTTACAAACATGGCAAGCGGTCTTGCATATACTTTATAAGCTCCGTAAAGTGCCTGATAAATCACCAGTTCTTCTCTTGTTTCGCTATGTGTTGCTATGGCTACAATCTGATATAATTTTCCTTTAAAATGTCTGTAAATCTCCCCAGTTGCCGGTCTTCTGCCTTCCATTGCTGTCATCCTCCACTTATCTATGCTCTTTACTGTAATTCAAAACGGTTTAACATTTCAATTCCTTCTGCCACAAAAATCTCTTTCAAAATTCAGATTGCCGCTGAAGCCAGTTACCATCAGCTCCTGCACTTTCTTCATATTATCACTTTGTGGAATATCATAAGTAAATTCCATCGGTTCTATTACTTCCATGGCAGACATTTCCTCTGCCGCTGCAGACTGATATTTTTCCGCCAGCCGGTTCTTTAACTGCTGCTGTGCCTGCTGTCTGTTCATCTGCGGATCGGTGCCTGCTGATACATGGGATGCGGCTGGACTGGTGCCTGTTGGTATGCCCGCTGCGGCTGGGCTGGTGCCTGCTGATATGCCCGTTGTGGCTGGTTCATGGGCTGCTGATATGTACGCTGCGGCTGGTTCATCTGTGGACGATATATCTGCTGTGGCGGTCGCCCCATAGCCGGATTATTTCCACGCCTGTTTTGATTATTGCTTTGCTTTTTACACTGGGACAAAGCAACATATATGATAATAATGATAAATACAATAAAAGTCCCATATAAAAACCTTCCTTTTTTCTATCCTTTTCAAGTTTTTTTCTTTTCAAGTTTACCCTATTATTTTTTATTATACTCAAACAAACCAGCTAAGACAACAACTGATTCTATAATTTTTTCTTGCTGTCAGACTGTCTTTTCTGGACAAATCGGAGTAGAATTACTATAATAGATAAATAAGATTTATCGAAAATTATTTAAATCAGGAATAGGAATTTTATTATGTTTGGGAAATTTGAAAAACGTATGTCCGGTACACAGATGATAGCGCTTGGTTTTCTATTGCTCATCTTTATCGGAACCATACTTCTGATGCTTCCGGTTTCCAGCCGGAATGGTGAATGGACTCCATTTATAACTGCCCTTTTCACCTCAACCAGTGCTACCTGTGTAACCGGTCTGGTTCTGGTTGACACCTTTACCCACTGGAGCATTTTCGGACAGCTTGTTTTATTAGTTCTGATTCAGATTGGTGGTCTTGGTTTTATCACCATTGGTATTACTGTTTCTTTGATATTACGCAAGAAAATCGGGCTGAAACAGCGTGGTCTTATTAAAGAAAGTTTAAACACCCTTGTAAATCGGCGGTGTCGTGCGGCTTGTCCGCCGTGTCATCGGAGGCACGTTTCTTTTTTTGAAATGTCGGGTGCATTCATTCTGACACTGCGTTTTCTGAAAAGACATGGATGTTTTACATGCCATCTATTATGGTATCTTCCATTCTATTTCAGCTTTTTTGTAATGCAGGATTCGATTTAATGGGGCGTTACAGTCCATTTTCATCCATTACCAGATTCTACAATGATCCTGTAGTAATTCTTACCATCAGTGCCCTGATCCTGATTGGTGGTATCGGTTTCTTTGTATGGAATGACCTTAGGGAACACGGGCTGCATTGCCGCCACTATGCTCTGCAGACCAAAATGGTTTTAAGTGCTACTGCAGTCTGCCTTTTGGCGGCACGCTGCTCTTTTATCTTTTGAGCATAACCGCTTATTTGCCGGTATGAGTTTCGGAGAACAGCTTTTTGAATTCTTTCTTCTGTACTGTTACCCCACGAACTGCCGGTTTTAACGCTGTTGATAATGGTGCGTTAAGCGAAAGCAGTAAATTTCTTTCTATTGTATTTATGTTTATCGGTGGTGCCCCGGGTTCTACCGCCGGCGGTGTAAAGGTTACAACCATATTTGTTCTATTGTTATCCGTACGTTCCACCTTAACCCGTACTACCGGAACAAATATTTTCGGACGCAGACTGGAAGAATCTGTTATCACCAAATCAGTCGTCGTCCTTATGTTCCAGTTGACGCTGGCACTCAGCGCCACACTGGCAATTACTGCTATTTCCGGTTATCCAGTCATTGATGTGGCTTTTGAAGCATTTTCAGCTCTTGACACTGTCGGAATGTCAACCGGTATTACAAGCAGCCTTAGTACCAGCTGTCATATCATTCTAATTCTGTTAATGTATTTAGGACGACTGGGAAGCCTTTCCTTTGCCTTATCATTTACGGATAAGAAAAAGGATTGCGCATGTGATGCAGCCGGTAGAAAAAATCAATGTCGGTTAATATCAAATATCTTGATTATACTAGGAGGATTCTATGAAATCATTTTTAATTATTGACTGGGCCGATTTGGCACTCACCTTTGCAAAGACTTATCAAAACTGGATAATGAGATTATGGTTGTGGACGAGAATGAAGCCGTAATGGAAGATGTTCTCTCTTTTTTTGTCACCAGTGCAAAAAAATTGGCGACTGCACCAATGAAAAAGTACTTGCCACTTTAGGTGTTGGCAATTTTGACGTCTGCTTTGTCTGTATCGGAAGTAATTTCCAGAGCAGCTTAGAGATTACAAGCCTGCTTAAGGAAATGGGTGCCAGATATGTCGTCAGCAAAGCAAACCGTGATATTCATGCCAAATTTCTGCTGCGGAACGGTGCTGACGAAGTTATCTACCCTGACCGGGATATCGCAGAAAAAATTGCAGTCCGTTTCTCTGCCGACCAGGTCTTTGACTACTTTGAATTAGGCGGTGGCTTCTCCATTTATGAGATTCCGCCATTACCGGAATGGATTGGAAAGAGTATTAAGGATCTAAATTTCCGTGCCTGCTATCATGCCAATATCATCGGTATTAAAACAGATGGTGTCATGAGCCTGCTGCCGGATGCCAATTATATTTTTAAAGACACGGACCATCTGATGGTATTAGGCCACAGAAATGACATCGATAAAATTTTAAAGAAACTGTAAAACTACAGAAAACATGCTTTGTAAGTCCAGCGTTTTCCCGCTGCCCGCATAAGCATCGAAAAGAAGAGGTATCCGATGCCCGAATCATCAGATACCTCTTCTTTCTCATATTCTGCTGCAATATTGTTCCTAAGGCTGCTCTGCCTCACTGATTTCTAAATATGCTTTTACAACCTGTACCAGCTTCTCATAGCTTAAGGATGTAGTGTCCAGACAGAAATCGTAATTTCTGGCATCATTCCACTCCCTGCCGGTATAGTATTTGTAATAGTCTGCACGATATTTATCAATCGTGTCTATCTTCTTTTCAATATCCTTCTTAGTCCCGCCATTCTGCTGCATGACACGTTCAATGCAGTCCTTACGCGGTGCGTAGAAAAACAGACTCTTTACATAATCACAATCTTTTAAAAAACATAATCCGCACAACGTCCGATAATAATGCAGGACTCTTCTTTGGCTACCTCACGGATAATTTTTCGCCTGATAGTTAAAGAGATTGTCGTTGGATACAAACTCATCACTATCCGGTGGAAGCACTTCCCCATGATATGCTTTCTTCGCAATACGAAAGAGTGGCATCTTACGCAGTTTCTCATCTGCTTCTCCAAGCAATGCCTCATTGATTCCGCTTTCATCGGAAGCCATTCTTATTAACTCACGGTCATAGCAATGAATTCCAAGTTCTTCTGCCAGCTTCTTACCCAGCGTTCTTCCACCGCTTCCATAACTTCTTGCAATCGTAATTACTGTATGTTTCATATGTAACACCTACTCTCCCAAATATGCCTTTTTAATAGACTCATTATTCATAAGCTCTTTGGCATCACCGCTCAATACAATTTTACCTGTTTCCAGTACATATGCACCCCTCTGCAATCGATAATGCTTTCTTTGCATTCTGTTCTACCAGAAGAACCGTTGTACCGGATGCAGATATTTCTTTGATAATCTTAAAAATCTCATCTACAAAAATTGGGGACAGACCCATAGAAGGCTCATCCATAAGGATGATCCTCAGCTTACTCATCAATGCCCGGCCATGGCCAGCATCTGCTGTTCACCACCACTCAAAGGTACCCGCCATCTGATTCTGACGTTCCTTTAATCTTGGAAAACTCTTGTATACACGCTCTAAAGACTCTGCAATTTCCTGCTTATCTTTTCTGGTATATGCACCCAGCTTTAAGTTCTCATATACAGAAAGCTCTGCAAATACACGTCTTCCTTCGGAACATGTGCCATTCCCATGGATACGATCTTATGTCCTGAATTTTGCTGATATCTTTGCCCCCTCAAAAATAATCTCCGCTTTCGGCTGAAGCATTCCAGTGATGGTCTGTAACGTTGTGGTCTCTTCCAGTCCGTTGGCACCGATCAACGCAATGACTTCGCCCTCATTTACTCAAAGGAAATACCTTTAATGGCCTGGATCACACCATAATATACTTCCAGATCTTTTTACCTCAAGCATTGCC
>VOFJ01001872.1_pt1 | contig 12247 bp, 22 predicted proteins | sample 5384081 | NCBI WGS metagenome assembly VOFJ01 (sample SAMN12384729, study PRJNA508395) | human gut metagenome | isolation source: healthy gut I | host: Homo sapiens | reverse complement strand
GCTCAGGCGGATGGGTCCCTCCCGCAGCTCAAATTGCCGCTGCCGGGGTCGAGCGTCAGATCGCCGTAGGCGAAACGCCAAATCGGCTGGTAGGCCTCGCTGCAAGCGGGGATTCGGCAGCTCAAAAAACTCGTCAGGGTCGAAGGGCGGGAAGGTAGTCGTCCGCGCCGGCGTTGAAGCCCGTGATGGTCACTCTGGCTGGCTCCTTGCGTGAGGCATCATGATGGGCGTTTTCACGCCCTCCTGCCGCAGCTTTTCGAGCACTTGAATACCGTCCATCTTGGGCATCATCACGTACGGCGTCGACGGAATTTTTCAAAGACCGTCAGCGCCTCGGCGAGATCGACCCCGTCCTCTGCAATCAGCAGCCGCATAAAAGCGTTCCTCTGATTTCCGGGTAGATACGTGGTGGCAAAAGAGCGCGCGGGCAAAAATCAAGATGCCTCAGAGCGCGTCCTTTCGTCGCCTCGCGCCCGTGATGGTTGAGGTTGTTGCGGCAGCGCAGCTCGTCCAAAAACGCCTTGGGCGCGTGGTCATCAGGGAGCGCGACGCGGTAGGTGAGCTGTAGCTGTGCCCATAAAGCAGCTTTCGTTTTCACGCGCGCTCGAGCACGCAGGACTTGGTGTACTTTTTCAAAGAGATCGTCGAACAATCCGTCGTAGTCAAGACTTTCGGGGATCGTGATCCTGAGCACACGCTCATCTGTCCGCGCTGCCGAAAGTCGACGGCCGCGAGCAGCAGACGCACTCGCCGCCGAGACGATCAACAAACGCCAGCGAGCGCGCGAGCCATACATACTATGCCGGTCGTAAAGACCGATGGCCATCGCGAGGAACAACGCCCAATCTCCCCGCTGTGCCGGGCGCGGAGCCGCACGAGCCCAAACGCACCCGCCACGGCGACGCCCGCGCCGAGGTTGCCGTTCCGCCAGCAGCGATGGAAGCGGCGCAGCCGGGCAAAATCGCGAGCGTGACAGCGGGCGGCGGCGCTCTGCGTCGACGCGAGGCGGGTACATGGAAACAAACCAAATGCCGACGCCGAGCAGCAACTTGACACCCGCCATTACAGATGAGAAACAGGGATGACGTCAATTCCTTCCCTAAAGTCCAGGTTAAGCACAGAAGGTATCCTCCTTTAAATTGGTCGTGTGGACGCCTGCGGACAACTCGTCACGCAGTAGCAGGCACCGTATTTGAAACGACGCGGGGAACGCCCCGACGTCGGAGAAGTAAATGTAAATACAGCAGGCACGCGCCGGGAGTCTTGACCTCCATCAGCATCGCCGCCGGGGCATGCGATGGAAGCGCGCCGTGGTCGCCGAGGCGGAGGTCGACATCCGTGTCGCCCCTTACCGTAAGTTCGGTAATCGAACGTGATGCGGAGCTGCGGATCGTCGATGCCCACAAAGGCGAGCCGGTCGTAGCCGATGAAGACAGGCGCGGTGTGATAAAACGACTGAAAATAGCCGATCTCGCGTCCAATCTGGCCGAAGTTTTCACTCGGCAGCTCGCCGGAGAGAAACGGCTCCACGTTCTGGTGCCCGTTGTGATGCAGCGCTTGGGCAACGCCGTCCCGAACTTCTTCTTGAGCTCGACGAAGACCTTGCGCAAATCCTCCTGCAGCACGCCGTAGCTGCGCACGCGCAGCTTTCATATAGACGGGCTTTTCGAGCGACGCGCGAAAGATCAGGCACGGTAGTCGTCGGTATCATAATAAATGTTACCGGATGGTGTACTCGCCGTACGCGTCCTTTTTCGTATGGGGTGTCATCCGCTCAATAAAAAAACGCTTTGCTGGGAGAGGGTCAGGCAATATTTCTTTTCATATCGTTCAAACAGCATTGAATCGCCATGGTGTCGGAGCCTCCTTTGTGCGCTCGAAGTATGAACGCGCAACCTAAAAAAACCTAAAGGTAAAATCTTTGGTACTTTAAAAGTGAACCTTTAAACAAAGCGGGTATGCTGTCGCCGGGCTCAAAGGAGCGGGCGCAGAGAAAAAAAGCTCGCGCCTGCCCCCGGGGGGACCATGCAGGGATCATTGATTGAGGAGATATTATGATGCCAAACTACTGCCTTTCCTGTGCGCGTCGGCGCTGGCGCTGTCGCTCACGGCCTGCGCGCCGGTACGATAAATAAATAGTACAGCGGACACGGCAACAATGTGACCTTTACCGCCTTTACCGACTGCGGCGTGACCGCGCTGCCGAACGCGCGAGACGGACACGGGCTACGAGATCGGCGGCACAGCGCTCACGATCACGTCGAGTGGAGTACCACCACCGTCTCCAGCAGCTGCGCGGACAGCTCCATCAGGTGAAAAGAGCACGACCGGCGTGATGACGGTGCTGGTTTCCTGACACTTTACGAGTGAGAATACCGCCGCCATCACCTGCGGCAAGTCGAGCGAGGTGACCATCCTTGTTTCCAACGGTACGGAAAATTCCCTGAGCGATACCGAGCAAGAACAATGACGACAACTACCCCGAAAACGAAAATGCCGAAAACGCCGTCATTAAGTGCAAGGACGGCTCGACCGTCACCCTCTGCGGCGACGGCAGGCCATCACGGCCAACGGCAAAAGCAGTATCAAATCCGGCGCGACGACGGACGGGACAGCGAAGCGTCGCTGACCATCCGCGATTTGACGCTGAATATCGATGCACCCGTCAAACGCCATCAACGCCGAGCAGCTTTTGAACGATCGAGAGCGGCTGCTGACCATCGACGCTTTGCCGCAGATGACGCCATTCACTGCGACGAATTACTGAACATCGGTACCCGGACGGCTTTGGGGCAGCCCCACATCGACATCACGGGCGTGCTGCGAGGCCTTGAGGCGCAGAGCTGAACGGTGCGCTCCGGTGATATTGATCCAGCGCCTCGGACGACTGCCTGAATGCGGCGAGTTCCATTGACGGACTACGACTTCACGATGACGATCTCCGGCAGTGCGATCGGCGCTTATACCTCAGCGGGCAGCTTTGACTTTAACGGCGACCTGACCAACCATCCCACAGGCGGCACAGTATTGGTCGATAATGGACGGACAACTTACGGGCGGACAACGAAGCCGCTGGATGCCGACGGGCTTTCATCGCAATCTTAGGCGGCGATTGCTGCTCGCCGCGGGCGGCCAGCAGCGGCATGGGCATGAACACGGAGGCCGCTCAGCCCTGCGTCATTTTACGGCTCAACGGGCTTTGGCGGCATGTACCGGGCAGTACGCAAGAGCAGCCCTGATCGCCGGGACGCCAATTTCACGATTGAAGACGCCGACGGCAATAGCTGTGTACAGCGGGCACAACCAGATGCGGTGCGAACTTCATCCTCTTCTCATCTGCCGATGTGGTGGCGGACAGTGCGTATACCCTCAAGGCGGGCGACCGCTCCACCGAAAAGGGACCGCGCGCGCAGAGCAGGCGGTTTTTCCACCGGCATGGGCATGGGCGACGGCTTCCCGGCGGGACTGGAAGCCGGACGGAGAACCGCCCGAGGGCTTTGAGGTCAGATGCCAAACAGCGAGAAGCCAGAGCTTCCCGACGGGGAAGTGCCGAAAATGCCCAGCGGCAGCGCCCCCGCCCGCGGGCAGGGAAGCCCCCGCTGACGGCAACCCCAGCGGGCGACAGTACCCCTCCGATACCACTCAACTGCCTAATGGCAGAGATAAAGAAAAAAGCGAGCGGTTCGCGCAGGCCGTCTGCTTTTTGCTGTCTGTTCGGTTTTTACGGCATCGTCTCAAAACCGACGATCACGCCGCCGCGCTCGGCATAGTAGCTGCAAAGACCACGGCAGGGACGGATCTCAATGTCTGCTTCAGGAAGTGCCCGTTGCAGCAAGCGGCGAGCGCCCCAGCCGCCTCTGGATTTTCGGCGTGGTGAATGCGCACCTTGCCGCCGTGGTAGTCAGCTTCCAAAGTTTCTGTACCATCGCCGCGCACGTCTTTTTTTCGCCGCGGCATTTTTTCAACGGCTGGATCGTGCCCCTCAAGACTTGCGGTGGCGAGGATGTGAATGCCGAGAATGCCGATGGCGCCCGCGGCGATTTTGCTGACGCGGCCGTTTTTGCGCCAGATTGTGCGGGGGACTTAAGACTGAAGAAGAGGGGTGCGTGGTGGCAAGATATTCCTGTGCCTTTTTCGCAGACCACATCGAAGGGGAAAGCCCTTGGCGTGCAGCTCTGCGAGCTTCTCTGCGAGCAACTGCATCTCCGGTCCCGTGCTCAGCGTGTCAAAGATGTGAAGTGGGACCTCGGGATGCGACTGGAGATACACGTCGCGCGCGGCCATGGCCGAGGCACAGGTGCCGGACAGGCTGCTTTGTGATGGTAATGACGAAAATCTCATCCGCCCTCGAACGCCTTGAGCCAGCCGTCGAGGCTGGGGCAGGCCGTGCCGGATTTGCCGTTGTGGGCCGCGAGATAGTCGAGGCAGCTCGTGCGTGTCGAGCGTTTCATCGTCCACGAAGTCGCGCTCGCCGGCGCGGATGGTCATGGGCACGCTCTGATGGGTTACGCCCTCCAGCATCGTGAGGTTGGCAGAGGAGGTCGGCGATCAGTTTCATCATGGGGAAGCCTCAAAAAAATAATCGGTTATTCAAAAACCTGTTGTCAGGTGAAATTATCTTTGACTACAATACAACGATTTTCAATAACTGTCAATCGGTTTTTTGAAAAACTTATTGACATTTTTCACCAAAGTTTAAAAGATGATGAAAACGCAGTTTTGAACGGAGGGAGCTATGGACGAAATAATATGCGCAGCCGTCTGGCGGAGTCTGTCCGAAGCTTTCATATCCACGCAGCTCGGGGATCCCCGACGTGGGGCTGTATCTCAGAACAGGTGACGCGTTATGTCAATCAATCCATCACGGGATGCGGGCTCAGTCCATCACGGCCTCGATGGTCAGCAATTATGTTAAGCAGAAGATCATCGGCCAGAGAAAAAGGCCTACGGCGCGAGAGCATTACGTACCTCTCTTTTGTCTCGCATCAAAGCGTCGTCGCGATGGACGACATCCGCGCGCCCTGATCGGCATTCAGCACGAGACCTACGATCTGCCGACCGCTTATCACTACTTCTGCGAGGAATTTGAAAATCATACGCGCTATGTCTTCGGCGCAGACCATCTTGCAAGCGTCCGGACGAGTTTGGATGAACCTGCTGCGCTCGGCACTTTTTAAGCGTGACGCAACAAGCTCTATCTCGACGCCTATCTGCGGCTGCTGAGGCGAGCGCAGGCCTAAAAAGGAAAACAGAGGAAAAGCGCAATGACCGTTGAATTTACAGCGGAGCACCGTCTGGTGCCCAAGCTGCCGGAGGGCTTCCTCGCGCCGCGTCAACGCGGAGGTGCGCGACGCAAACGGCTCGAGTTCAACACCGCCGAAAGCCGACAAGGCCAACACGCTTGACGATAAGCCACGGCGGCAGAAAGACCTTCACGCCGCCGGAGCTGACGACGGCGACGGCATCGGGGCGGCTGCCTCGCGAAAAACGCGACGCTGGCTACTGAAAGGGCATTTACGCTCGTGCCACGGAGAAGATCACAACAAACAAAATTCTGCGATCGTGAATTGCATTAGCGCTTTACAGGCGGCGCGCACGGTGTCATAAAATGCTGCCCGCCATCCCCGAAGACGACGCACTATGAAAAAGGCGGTCGAAATGCCATGTCATCCCCTGCATGCAGGTGGGGGCCATCAGGTGACGCGATTTTTTGAAAAGGGTCAGAAGTCTTCGCGCTTACATGTATACTGCGCAGCCGGGGAATGAGAGCCCCCACGGCACTGCCGGAACTGCTGATGACTGCGATTTTGGCGGTCACAGGCATCAGCTGTGCCGAGGAAATTTATGTTAACTTCACTGCACTCGTCTGTTGGCCTTGCGCTGGCCGCAAGGTGTCAGAAGCTTGTGCCGCGCATCACGGATAAGCTGGCGACGGGCAATGAAGGCCGCGTGTTCAACGCGACGGTCGTCGATCTCGCCGACCTGCGCAAGCTCGCGCTCGTTATTATCCTTCAAGGCGGACTGTCGCTCGATTTGGGCGACCTCAAAAAGGTCGGCCGTCCGGCGATCTTGATGTCGTGCCTGCCCGCAACGTGCGAGATCATCGGCTATGTGCTGCTCGCGCCGTGCTTCCTCGGCGTCACGCGCGTGGAGGCGGCGGTCATGGGCTCGGTGCTCGCGGCGGTGTCGTCTTGCGGTCGTCGCAGCTGATGGAAAGCGGCCGCGGACGGACAAGAGCATCCCGCAGATGATCCCTCGCCGGCGTACCGTGCGACGATATCTTCGTCATTGCGTTGCTTACAACGTTTCTGCATCATTTGGCGCAGGGCGGCAGCGCGCCAGCACTGTTTTTTGAGCATCCCTGCGGGGTCGATCGTAAGCTCGGCGTTGCGCTGGGTGCGCTTGTCGGTGGCTGCTCAGCCGCTGACTGCCTATGCCCGAGCGCGCACTGCATCCGGCAACAACAAGCATGAAGGTCATCATCGCGCGGGGTCTCGCTGCCGCCTTCGTCGCGGCGAGGGCCGGCTCGAGGGCACAAAGCCGGTGTCGGACTGCTCGCGGTCGTCAGCATGGCGTGCTTATTTAAGATGAAGTGCACGCCGTTCGTTGCCAAGCGGCTCTGAAAAATTCGGCAAGCCTCCGGCTGGCGGCGGATGTCATTTTGTTCGTCCTTGTCGGAGCGGCGGTCGATATCCGCTATATGGCGGCGGGCACCTTTGCGGTCGGCATGATCTTCGGCTCTATTTTTCCGCGCCGTGGGTGTGTTTTACCTTTGTCAGAACGCCGCTTACGGCGAAAGAGGCTTTTACTGCGTTTTGCCCTATCTTCCCAAGGCGATTCGCGAGGCGGCCATCGGCTCCCCGGTGCCGCTTTGCGGCGGGCTTTGCCCTGCGTGCAGCATCGTGCTTGCCGGTCGCGGTGCTCGGCATCGTCATCACCGCGCCGCTCAGGGCGTTTTGATGGACACGAGCGCGCCGAAGCTGCTGAGTAAAGGATGAAGAAAAAGCACTTGGACGCTGTCCAAGTCCTTTCGTTTTTACCGCGCTCACACGTCGAAGCGCCATATTTGTGCGCTCCATCACCACCACGAGGATGGGAATGAGATGAGCTGCAAGATGATGCGCTGGGATGGCCGTCGCGTCACCGCGCCGGAGAGGAAGAGGGCGGGGCTGAACTCCGCGCCCTGAAGGCCCGCGAGCAGGAACTGCCAAGGCCCCGCCATTGCCCGCGACCACCTGCGGAGATGAGGCATATCGCGCCAGCCTGTTTCGGCAGCTTGCGGTACAGCGTTAATCGGCGATGGCGCCGCAGGTCGCCATTTCAAACGCCATGGCGACCCAAACGGCCGGCATGCCGATCATCGAGCGCAGCAGCAGCGGGAAGTCGACCGCGAGTCCCCACGGCCAGTTGCACATGAAGCCGCACAGCGCGGGCAGGTGGGACAGAGCATGGAGCGGGGGATGGCCGACCAGCAGGACCACGCCAAGCGCGAAGAGCGCGGAATGGTCACCGGGGGAAGCGGTGCCGGGCAGCGTGGCAAAGCGCGCCATGGTTTGCTCTCCCGAGCAGTTAGATGTGCTGCGGTCGTCCAGAGAATGGCGGGACTTTGTCTACCCGCGACACGTGCTGCATTCATCGGGATGAGCACGGTAGGCATTGCGACGGTTGGTTGCAGTGGGGGAGATACATCATCAGCGCATCGGCGCGATCGTTGCCGATGGGGCCGGACGACGCGCTGCGCAGGCCACGAGGCGTTGCCCGTGGCCACGTGGTTTCCCGCGCGCGGCGCATATCACGTCGGAAGCGGCGCTGTTCATACCGACCGCCATGATGATCTCGAGGTGCAGGAAAGGACTTTTTTGATGTTCTCGACCAAAGTTTGCCGAGCTTTCCGCCCTGGCCGTCGATGACAAGGATCGTCACAGTGTTCTCATCCTCTTGTTTTTTCGCGCGAAAACCCTTTGAAAAGACAAAGAAAAGGCATCAATATTCCCTTTGGGAGATTGATACTTGGTGATACCTCGTTTGCTTTCGAGGGAACGCGCGCGGAAGTCAGTTGTGCCAACGCCAGCCGGCTTGTGCCGACGCGGGAATTTTATCAAAAAGCGCAGGGCTGTCAATCCCTTTGCCCTTGCGAAAGGGGCGAAAAAAGCGCTATGATAAACGAAACTTTTTGGTAAAGGAATCCCGCCGCTATGACGAATTTTACCGATATTCGCGACTTTTCTGCGCGCCCACTGCGCGCGCTATCCAGAGCTGGCGCTTCAGGACGTCTTCAAGGCGCTTCATCAGAGCGCCTTCTTTGGCTGCGAGCAATCTCGATCGCCGACCCGTCCGCCGTTATCCCGCCGAAGCGGCGCGAAGCGGTGACCGTATCTCCGAGCTCGTCGAGCTGCTCGGCGGCGACTACTGCCGTGTGCACCTCGGCATTTGCAGGACAGCTTGGCGCGGAGACGTTTGCGCGGTTTCGCCCCTCTCTGCGGCGCACGAGGGAGTGCGGGCGCGAAAAGCGAAGCGATGCTTCACCGCCTTGCAGACAATGGCCGACGCGGGCGAGCTGCCGTTTTTCTGCGCAGGAGACGGCGAAAGCTGCTGGTGGCGCAAGGGACGGCCTTCCGCCGCTGCACCACCTGAGATATTTCGGCAGAATTACGCGCTCCGCGTACCGCGCGTCCTGCGGCGCGACTTCGCCCGCGCGCTGCCGCTGTTTGCGCGCATCGACTGGGGCCTGACGGCGGAAAGAAGCCGCGTGCCTGCGCCGGCGGTAGCGCCAGCGGCAAGCATTGCCGGCGAGTTGCTGCAAAATGCTTGTTCTTACACATGGACGACTTTTTTCTCGGCCTCGAGCAGCACGGAGGCGCGCCGCCCGGCGGCAACGTCGACCGAGCGCTTTTTGAAGAGGTGCTGATCCCGCTGCGCGAGGGGGAAGACCCGTCGACTACCGCTCGCTTCGACTGGTGCGACGTTTACCATCGCCCCCGCAGCGGGATTAAGGCGGGAAACACTAACATTGTCGAGGGCGCGTACTCCATGCACCCCGACCCCTTGCGCCGTAATACGATTCATCCGTTTTTTCTGCCGACGGTTTGCAGAAAACAGCGCGAGCGCATCCTCAAACGGAATGCGCCCGCGCATAAAGCAGTTTTTCGACCGCTGGATCCCTTTTCGAGCAGCGCTTTGGCTTCGACGCGCTCGATGTGCGAACCGCTGCGATCTCATCCTTTCGAAGCGGACGATTAAATGAGCGTGCCGCTCGGCGCGCGATGCCGAGCACATATTCGACCGCAATCGCCACAAGAACGACCAGCAGCGAAATGATGAAGCCGTGGAGCATCGGCTTTGCGCCAGACTTGCACAGCGCCGCGAAGTTCGTATTGAGGCCGATGGCGGCGAGCGCCGCGACCATCAGGAACTTGCTGATACTCTTGAGCGTCGTAGCGAGACCGGCGGGAATGACGCCGACGCTGCACAGAATGGACATTGCAAGGAAACCGAGGATGAACCACGGGACTTCATATTGACCTTGACGCCATGGTCGCCGCTTTGCGCGGCGGCCTTTTTCTTGAGGTGCACGCTGATGGCGGCGAAGACCAGCACCGTCGGGATGATGGCGAGTGTGCGCGTCAGCGACCATCGTGGCAAAGTCGCCTGCGGCCTCGCTGAAGGCGTAGCCCGTGGCGACGACGCTCGAGGTGTCGTTGACCGCCGTGCCGGCCCACAGGCCGAACGCCGCGTCGGAAAGGCTCATCGCGCGGCCGAGCAGCGGGAAACACGACGACCATGATCGTGTCAAAAGAGGAACGTTGCCGACATGCCGTAGGCGATGTCCATGTCCGTTGCCTCGATGACCGGCGCGATGGCGGCGATGGCGCTGCCGCCGCAGATGCCCGTGCCCGCGTTGATGAGGCTGCTCGTCTTCCAGTCAAGCCCCAGCGCCCGATCATCACATAGCCGAGGCCGAAGCACGTCGCCAGTGTGAAGAGCATGACGGTTTGAACTTCGCCGGACCGTCAGCACGGTCGTGATGTTCAGGCTGGCGCCGAGCAGGATGATGGCGAATTTCAGGAATTTTTCTTTGAGGTGAATTTGATGCCGGGCTTCGTCTTGTCATTCGGCGCGTAAAGCGGTTCACGATCATGCCGATGAACATTCGATGACCGACGCGCCGATCAGGTGCAGCCCCACGGATTCCTCCAGCTGCTCTAAAAACTTGGCCACCACGGCGATGACGAGCGCGATGGCGCAGCCGAGGCAGCATTTTCTTTTACGGATTCCGATAAATTTCATGTGCTTTTTCTCCCTCCAATGCGTGTTGCGGGTGTGATTATATCGACCTATGATATAATAAAATTATAAGCAAGAATATGTCGATTCCTGTTTGTTATCGACAAAGGAGAGGCATGGACCAGCGGCTTGAGACCTTTTTGACCGTGTGCGCCACGATGAACTACCGCAAGGCAGCGGAGCAGCTTCATTTGACGCAGCCCGCCGTGACGAAACAAATTCAGGCGCTTGAAGCGCTGTACGGCGTGCGCCTTTTTACCTACGACAGCCGAAAGCTCAGAAAAAACGCCGCAGGGCGAAACGCTTGAGAACTGCGCCATCAGCCAGCGCTATCAGGACGACGGCTGCGCCGTGCGCTCAAACGGCAGGAGAAGACGAGCCTTCGCATCGGCGCGACGAAGTCCATCGGCGACTATATCCTGCTGCCGCAGGTGTATCCGCTTTTGAAAAGAACCGGACAACGGAGCTTTTTTTTACCGTCGACAATACGGCACACCTGCTCGCCCAGCTCGAGGAGGCGGTGAGCTTGACTTCGTCGTGCTCGAGGGCATTTTCGACAAGAGCGGTACACCGAGGCTTTCTGCTGCGCAACGAGCCCACATCGGCATCTGCTGCGAATCACCGTTTTTCAGGCTGTGAGGTACCGATGGATGAGCTCTTTTTCGAAGCGGCTCATCTGCGCGCGAGTCTGGCTCCCGTACGCGAAGATTTTAGAGCGGAAGCTCATGCAGTGCTACGGTCGAGGCGTTTCGCGAATGTCTGCATCAACGGCGCAAAAGCTTCATCGGCATCTGGTGAGCGGGCTGCGGCGTGAAGGCACTCACAGGCCGTCGTCAAGAATGATGCGCAGTTCGGGCATTTTCCTGCCCGCCGCTCACGGGCGTGCACGAGCTGAACGTCGGCAGCACTTTCCAAAAGCTACCAATAATGCCCGCGCTTGCGCGGCGGTTCCTGATCTGTAAATTTGGACAATTCTGCCGATCTGCGCAAAAAATGCGAGGGGTAAACGTATGACTGCGGTTTATGGAATCAGTCAATGGAAAAATCAACATTTCGCATGAAGCGGAAAACTTAATAAGACAGGTGATGATCGCCGCGCGGTATTTTGCGCTGCCGCAGCAAGCGCGGTACGCCGCGAAAAAGAGCAGGAACATGAGCGATATCAACGGCAACAAACCCACAATTTCCCTCTCGACGAGGTAAACTGGGTTCAAAATTCCCCGCACGAAGGACGCCCCGCGCGAAAAACGCGTCCTCAAGCTCGGCAGTATGATCACGAACCGCATCGGCCTCCAGGCCACGGCGGACGACCCAATACTAGAGGCACTTACCGGCGTGATGACCGACGAGATGGTCGACACGTCGCGCTCAAAATGCGCAAGCCCAAAGAGACGACCGAGCGGTGGTTGAAGCTCACCAAAAATGGGCGCGAGCCGCTCGAAAGCTCCTCACGGAGATGGCGTGGACAGGCATCATCAGTACAACTGGGAGAACCTGTGGACGGCGGGAGCCTCAAGCATGGCGTTGGAGTGCTGCTGTTCGTCCCCGGCAGCGCGGAATTTCTGAACATGCGCAAAAGCCAGATCGACCGAGCATCCCGAGGTCGCAGCGTTCTTTGAGCGCATGACGATGCTCCCGCTCGAAAGATCACGCCCTTAGATTGCGCCGGGGCATCCCGTGGAAAGGCCATCGAGACGGAGAACGAGGTCCAGCCTGACTTGAAACATCTCTTGCTGGCTCAGCAAGTACAGGGCAAGTACGCCAAGAGCATGCTCCTGCCGCTTGAGCCGCGCCAAGCTCGGCGAGGGGCTGCGGCGACGACGCCGAAAGCTGGTGCATCGGTGTGGGCGACATGGCCGACTACATCGTCGAAACACAGCGCGGCGAATACATCACGAAGGACGAAAGCGCTCGAAATTTTTCAAAAAGGCCGAGGACAACGGCTTTGTCCACCAGATCACGA
>VOFJ01002440.1_pt1 | contig 12263 bp, 20 predicted proteins | sample 5384081 | NCBI WGS metagenome assembly VOFJ01 (sample SAMN12384729, study PRJNA508395) | human gut metagenome | isolation source: healthy gut I | host: Homo sapiens | reverse complement strand
CGGAAGAAGAGCGGAATCTGATGGCCCAGAAGGTGTTCAAAAAGCCAGACATGGAATGAGAGAGACAGAGGTCTTTTTCTCAGAAGAAGAGTATGTAGAGCAGTTTATAAAAAGCACTTCCACAGTATAAAGAGGATGTGAAAAAAGTGCTGGCTGGCTCAGGAAAAACAATTTCAGCAAAGACTATGCGGAAACCTGGACCAGTTACCTGAAAAGCAAGGGCTATCATCTGTATATTTTGTCTAATTACAGTGAATATATTCTGGAACAGACAAAGGACACCCAGATGCCATTTTTGAAAAATATGGACGGAGTTATTTTTTCTTGTGAGGTACAGCAGATCAAACCGGAACCGCCGATCTATAAGACTCTTCTGTCAAGATTCAGCCTAAAACCGGAGGAAAGCGTATTCATCGATGATCGTCCGGAAAATTGTGAAGCAGCCAGAAAGCTTGGCATCCATACCATCGAATTCCACAATCTGAAAACAGGCAGCCAGGGGAACTGGAAGAATTGGGCGTGAAATAAAAAACTGATAAAATCCTCAAACCTGTGCACATAGAAAGCATTTTTTCAAATATGCTCGAGGTCTGAGGATCTTTCGGGGGGATATAAGTTATCTAATATTTTTCTTTTGTGGTGTTTCATTGAAGGGGGTTCAATGAACATTCTTAGTATCAACGCAAAAACTCTTTTTTATACATATCGTTACAGAAAAAGATATGGGAAATTTTATGAAATCTTCAAGAAGAATTTTCGGAAAAAAATTTGGATTTGTATTTTGGATAAAAAGATGGTATAATAACGTTTCAGCTGTAAAAACGGCATATCTACGAAATTTTGTTGAAAAGAGGAATAAGAAATGAGCGACAAGACCATTTTAGAGCAGTGGCGTGCCATTGCCTATGACCAGCAGGCAGATCGTAATAAACTTCAGCAGTTCTGGGCAAAATATTTTAACATTGAGAAGAACATTTATGCACAGCTTCTTGAGAATCCGGACAAGTAGTTACTGGTACAGTTAAAGAGCTGGCTGAGAAATATAATCAGGAAGTGCTCACCATGGTTGGTTTCCTTGATGGAATCAATGACAGCCTTAAGGTTCAGAACCCGATCGAGACTATGGATGAGAATACTACCGTAAGTCTTTGTTTTGACAAAGAGCTTCTTTACAAGAACATGGTAGACGCTAAGGCTGACTGGCTTTACAATCTTCCACAATGGGACAAAGATCTTTACCCCGGAGAAACGTAAAGAGCTTTATCTTGAGCAGAAGAAATCCGGTACTGTTGTAAAGGCACACAAAGATCGGACGTAACGATCCGTGTCCATGCGGAAGCGGAAAGAAATATAAATTCTGCTGCGGTAGAAACAAATAATAAAATGTGAATATAGACCGGGATCCGGTGGATTCCGGCTGTGGGGACGGATTGCAATGGTGGATGACTGCCAGGCAATCCGTTTCGTGTATATTTATAGGAAAATTAGTTGATTTATGAGTTCTACAAGTATGAATCAGTTTGCTTTGTGCGAGTAATGAGTGAAACACGCAGAGTGGATTTGAATTTAGAAAGAGAGAAGAGAATTTGAGTTTATTTTGTTTTTGCGCCGGGATTTTAAGCCTGGCTTATTATGTGCTGATCGTGGTATATGCTGGCATTACAGCTGATTTTGCCTGGTTCTGGGTACTGCTTACAGCGGTTCTGGAAGGCGGCGCAGTACTGATCCGCTATGGCAGAAATCATCCGGGAATTTTCCCCTGGATGGCTGGGAACTGTGATCATGGTGGCTGTGCTGATCGGAATTGTCTGTTTTGGATTTATCTGCAGCTGTGTGATTTCCGGAATGAAGTCTTCCGGGAAAAAAGAACCTGGATTATGTAGTTGTGTTAGGCGCTCATGTAAAAAGGAGATGTACCATCAAGGCCCTGGAACTTCGTCTGAAGGCGGCACTGAAATATGCCAGGGAAAATGAAGATACCACGCTGATCCTTTCCGGCGGACAGGGTTCCGGGAGAGGATATTACGGAAGCAAAATGTATGGAGAATTATCTGACAGCGCATGGTATTTCCCAAGGAGCGGCTGGTGTTGGAAGAGAAGTCTACAAGCACCAAAGAAAATCTGAAATTTTCCGATGAGCTTACCGGGTGCAAAGAAAAAAATACGGGAATATTGTCAAATAATTTTCACGTGTACCGGGCAGTAAAATTGGCGGAAAAGCTGGGGATATAAACATCCATATGGCATTGCCGCTCCCTCAGATCCCAATATGCAGGTACATTACGTAGTCCAGGAAGTAGCGGCGCTTATAAAGAGAAAATAAATTCAAAATTAAAAATCAATTAAAAAACTTCTGTTTTTTCACTGACCGGAAACAAGTTTTTCATTACAATTTAATTTCGTCATTTTACTATCAAATGACAAATTAAAAACTCAGCAATTTTACAATTTTAATGCAGCCGAATTCACATTGACAAAAGAAAACGCCGAGGCTATAATGGGACGTAGTGATAAGAAAACACGTTGACGAGAAGAGTAAACTGTGGAATGTTTCAGAGAGGGGCAGGCGGCTGGAAATGCCTTATCAGGAAAACAGTTGAAAACTACCTCCGAGTGGCCCCTAATCCGGTCCGGTGATTCCGTTACCATCAAATAAGTGGCCTGGTTTACAGATACGTATGCTATGGCAAGCAGGGTGGAACCGCGAGTATATTTCGTCCCTTACAGTGTGAGAGCATTGTAAGGGGCTTTTGTTTTTCACGAGCAATGAGTTAAAGTCCACGTTTGTGTGTGACCTTTGCAGCTCGTCTCTGTCCCTGCATGGGAGTACAGAAAATGTTTGGTTTTCAGTGCTCAGTCAAACGTTACCATACGTTTTTCGGTATCAGACAGTTTCCTGCCGGATACAGTTTCAGAAAAAGAAAAAGGAGACACGAATCATGATTATCACATTAAAAGACGGTTCTAAAAAGAATACGCAGAAGCAAAATCTGTTATCGACATTGCATCAGACATCAGCGAAGGACTTGCAAGAGTAGCCTGTGCAGGTGAGGTTGACGGCGAGGTTGTTGACCTGAGACACGTAGTTGACAAGGACTGCGAGTTAAGCATCCTGACATTTGAGGATGAGGGTGGAAAAGGCGCTTTCCGTCACACCACATCCCACATTATGGCACAGGCAATCAAGAGACTGTACCCGGATGTAAAGCTTGCAATCGGACCATCTATTGCAGACGGATTTTATTATGATATTGACAGCGAGAACCCGATCACTACAGAGGATCTTGCAAAAATCGAAGCTGAGATGAAGAAGATAGTAAAAGAAGCTCTTCCGATCACCCGCTTCACTAAATCAAGAGAAGAGGCAATCGCATTCTTCAAAGAGAAAAATGAGCCATACAAAGTAGAGCTTATCGAAGATCTTCCAGAAGATGCTGAGATCAGCTTTTATCAGCAGGGTGAGTTTGTTGACCTTTGTGCAGGACCTCACCTTATGACAACCAAACCGGTAAAAGCATTCAAGCTTACCAGCATTGCAGGTGCTTACTGGAGAGGAAGCGAGAAGAATAAAATGCTTACCAGAATCTACGGAACTTCTTTCACAAAGAAAGCAGATCTGGAAGAATATATTACCCGTATGGAAGAGGCAAAGAAACGTGACCACAGAAAACTCGGAAAAGAACTCGGCCTGTTTATGATGAGTGAGGACGGCCCGGGATTCCCGTTCTTCCTGCCGAAGGGCATGGTACTGAAAAATACCCTGCTTGATTACTGGAGAGAAATCCATAAAAAAGCTGGTTATGTAGAGATTTCCACTCCGATCATCCTGGCAAGTCATCTCTGGGAGACTTCCGGACACTGGGATCATTACAAAAACAACATGTATACAACCGTCATCGACGATCAGAAGATTATGCAATCAAACCGATGAACTGCCCGGGCGGTATTCTTGTATACCAGTCAGAACCACGTTCTTACCGGGATCTGCCTCTGCGCATGGGTGAGCTTGGTATCGTTCATCGTCATGAGAAATCTGGTCAGTTACATGGTCTGATGCGTGTACGTTGTTTCACACAGGACGATGCACATATCTTCATGACACCAGAGCAGATTCGCGACGAGATCAAAGGCGTTGCAAACCTGATTGACCAGGTTTACAAACTGTTCGGGTTCAAATATCACGTAGAGCTGTCCACCCGTCCGGAAGACAGCATGGGAAGCGATGAAGATTGGGAGATGGCTACAGATGCTCTTCGCGGAGCTCTTGACGACCTTGGGCTTAATTATGTAGTAAACGAGGGCGACGGCGCATTCTACGGTCCGAAGATCGACTTCCATCTGGAAGATTCTATCGGCAGAACATGGCAGTGCGGCACCATCCAGCTGGACTTCCAGCTTCCACTCCGTTTTAATTGTGAATATGTTGGTGCTGACGGCGAGAAACATCGTCCGATTATGATTCACCGTGTTGTATACGGTTCTGTTGAGCGTTTCATCGGTATCCTGATCGAGCACTTTGCAGGGGCATTCCCGACATGGCTTGCTCCTGTACAGGTTAAAGTACTTCCAATCTCTGACAAATATATGGATTATGCAAATAAGGTTCTGGATGAGCTGAAAGAGGCTGGTATTCGTGTCGAAATTGATACCCGTGCTGAGAAAATCGGTTACAAGATCCGTGAGGCAAGACTTCAGAAGATTCCTTATATGCTGGTTTTTGTTGGTGCCAAAGAAGAGGAAGAGGGCAAAGTTTCTGTAAGAAGCCGTTTCCTGGGAGATGAAGGTGCAAAGGATCTTGGAGAGTTCATTACTTCTATCAAAGCTGAGATCAAGAGCAGAGAGAACCGTAAGGTAGAGGTTCAGGAAGAGCAGAAATAAGCCGGATTTTCCGAAAAAGTTTTAAGTGAGTAAATAGGAACGTGATTTCCATATAAAAAAAAGGCGCTGCTGTGAGATGCGGCGCCTTTCTTGAAAATATTAACATTGTTATAAAATATAGCTGGATTAGGTTAAAAAATATATAATTTTATGAATTATAGCAGATGAATGCATTATTCGGAAAAAGTATTTCGCCTTAATTTCCTCCACTGGCATTTCTTTCCCTGTCCACAGACGGAATGCTTCAGCCCCTGGTAAAGCAGCATATACATACCATTGAAGGTACGGCAGCCAGCCTCTCTTGCTTCGCGCAGGAAGCGCGTCTCACGGGGATTGTAGATCACATCTGACACGATCAGATCCGGATGATAAAGACTGGTATCTTCAATAATGGACCCTTCTGTATCGGGAGCCATCCCCACTGAGGTGGCATTGAGAAGAAGCGCACTTTCGGAGATAGCCTGTGCCAGTTCTTCTTTATCCTTGTTTTCGTGAAGAATGGCCTGGCAGGGAAGAGTGGCGTTGATATTTTCCACCAGCTTCTGTGTGCGGTTCCAGAAACGACTGGTCTCACGGGCAAAAATATGGATTTTTTTACCCCGTCAAGGGCAGCCTGTGCACAGATGGCAGTAGCTGCACCACCGGCCCCCATGATGGTGATGGTTTTTCCGATCACATCATATCCTGCATCTCTGACAGCCTGCATGTATCCTACACCGTCAGTGTTATAGCCGGTAAGGCGTCCATTGTCATTGACTACGGTGTTCACAGCGCCGATCAGTCGGGCAGCGGGAGAAAGCTCGTCCAGAAGCTCCACGATCTTGTTTTTTGTTTGGCATAGGTAAGGTTAAATCCCGGATTCCGCAAGTTTTCAGTCCCATGACAGCAGTTTCCAGATTTTCCTCGTTTACATTGAAGCAAAGATAAGTGTAATCAAGATCAAGAAGATGGAATGCTTCATTGTGCATAAGTGGTGAAATACTGTGTGCCACCGGACTTCCAGAAGTGCGGTAAGCTGTGTGTGACCGGTAATTGGGATCATAAGGTACCTCCTGAAGTTTCTATTATTTTGAAAGTCAAGGCAATAGCAGTGACTGATCTGGGGTAGAGCGTGTTTGAAAAATCATTCCCGCAATCTACGCCCCACTTTGCGGTATATTTCACCCGAATTCGGTTGCCGTAGCCCGCTACGGCGCCCCTCATCCGAGCGAAATCTTCCACAAATTGTGACGCACATCTTGCAGAAAGCCTTTTTCAAACACGCTCTAGTATGAACAGCCTTAAGATATTGGAACATGAACTTTCATTTAGTTTAAAACTGGAAATCATTAAAGTATTACTAAGTATATATTATTCTATGAGAAAGGAGATGTCAAGAAATGACAAAACCTATTCAGATAAAGAACCTGACCATTGGGCAGGAATCCGAAAATCTGCGTTCCTCTTACTGGAACCACCAGAGAAAAAATCTGCCAGGAAGCAGAGGATGCCAAAAAAGCAGCTGCAGATCTGGTGGAATGGCGTGCAGATTTCTTTGAAGAACTGATGAATCCGGAAGCCTGCCAGAATGTGCTTGAAGCGTTGGCAGAAATTCTTGGTGAAACACCACTGCTTTTTACAATCCGGACAAGTGAGGAAGGCGGAAATATTACCATTTCTCTGGAGGATTACGCGGCCTGCAATATAAATGCGGCAAAAAGCCAAAAAGCAGACCTGGTTGATGTGGAAGTGATGGGAAATTCGGAAGAAAAAAAAACCTGGTGGCAGAGCTTCAAAAGAAGGAGTCAAAGTGATCGCTTCTTCCCATGATTTCCACAAAACAGACAGCCGTGAGGTTCTCTTAAACCGCTTCCGGGAAATGGAAAAATCCGGGGCTGATATTTTGAAAATAGCGGTAATGCCTCATGGATTCGGAGATGTGTCTGCAATCATGGAGGCAACAAAAACGATATGAGAAAGGAATGTGAAAAGCCGCTGGTATCCATGGCAATGGGAAGTATCGGTTCCATCAGCCGAATAGCCGGAGAAAATTTCGGTTCCTCCATTACCTTTGGAACAGTAGGAGCAGCATCTGCTCCAGGTCTTCTGGATTTTACAATCGGGGGAATTAAGAACCCTGCTTGCAGCCTTGACACCAGAAAAAATCAAGAAGCGTGACGGAATCTGCCGTCGAAAAGGGGCGAGAAATTCTGAGGAATTCCCGTCCCTTTTTGACAAAATCTGCACCCCTTTGTGACCGTATAATGAGCTCACTTACCAAAGTGAAGGATTGACAGGCCACAAAAAGGGGGACAGGCCAGGGGCTTTTTTATGTATTATGACGTATACATAGACATTGTCTTTGGAATGAATCTTTTGATGGATTACATTCTTCTGCGCATTGTGGAAAAAGCTGTTTCTGCACAGATGCAGCCGGAAAAGAACATTTCTCTCTGCTGTAGCCGGAGCGCTGTTTTCCTGCCTTGTTCTTTATATACCTGACCCATTATTTTTCCGGCAAAAATCCTGCTTCACGGAGGATGCGCCTGGCTGATGCTTACGTATGGTCTTTCCTTAAAGAAAAACGGATTGCTTGTAAAAGCTCTGGTGACCATCTATCTGATGGCATTTCTTATGGGCGGCATCATGGAAGCGGCACCGGTAAAAAGAAAGGACGCCTCTTAGATTTGTGATTGTAGCATTTGGCGCATATCTGGGAATGAGTGCACTAATCTATCTCTCAGACTCTTTTCGGGCCCGGTGGAAAAATATTTATCCAGTCACCCTGTCCTATCGAAGGGGAATGTACAGAGATTTTCGGGCTTCTGGATACGGGAAATCTTCTGGTGGATCCCGTGAATCAGAATGCGGTTTTTGTGGTAAAAACCGGAGGTTATGGAAGCAATGCTGTCAAAAGAGGCCTCAGATGGACTGAGAACCATTCTGGAAAATCCTATGAAGCTGGAAAGTACAGAATTTACAGAGATGCATCCTCACTTTTCTTCCCCTATAGAACCATTGGGGAAGAAGGGATGATGCTGGCTGTTGTATTGATGATCTTTGCATTCACACTCCCAGAGAGATGATTCATGTTGCAGATCCTGTACTGGCACTGGCCGTGGAACCCTCTGCTTTGGGAAAAAGAGTACCAGGTACTGTTGAATTCCAGAATATTGCTAAGAAAGTCCTGACGGCAGTCATGAATGAGCTTATTTTTTCCAGAGCGTATTTGGAAGTGCTTTCTGTAAACTGTGACGCACATTTTACAGGAATGATTTTTTCAAACGGGCTCAAGAGCAAGTTCGTGGATATCGGACAGGTTGGGAGGGGACTTGTTTATGAACAGAGCAGCAGGAGCAACTTATTATCCATTTCAGGTAATGCCCAGATTTCTTTTCCTCGGAAGACAGGGAGATGTTTATTATATCGGCGGAAGTGACATTCTTCCGCCACCGCTGGAAAGCCAGAGAGAGGCCAGAATCCTTGAGATGATAGGAACTTCAGAAGAGAAAAAGGCGAAATCTCTTTTTTAATTGAGCACAATCTCAGGCTGGTAGTGTATATTGCGAAAAAAAGTTTGACAATACAGGAGTGAGTGTGGAGGATCTTATTTCCATAGGGACTATCGGGCTGATAAAAGCCATCAACACCTTCAATCCAGTAAAAAATATCAAACTGGCTACCTATGCATCCAGGTGTATTGAAAATGAAATCCTGATGTATTTAAGGCGCAACAGCAAGACGCGGATGGAGGTTTCCATAGATGAGCCTCTGAATGTGGACTGGGACGGGAACGAGCTGCTCCTTGTCGGATATCCTGGGAACGGATGAGGACGTGATCTCGAAACGGCTGGAGGATGAAGTTGAGATTAAGCTCCTGAAAAAGGCTATTGCCAAGCTTTCTCAAAGGGAGCAAAACCATTATCAAGCTCCGTTTCGGGCTTGGAAGGCAGGAAAGTGAGAGAAAACCCAGAAGGAGGTGGCGGATATTATGGGGATCTCGCAGTCCTATATTTCCCGGCTGGAAAAGCGGATTATGAAGCGGTTGAAAAAAAAGAAATCGTAAAATATGAATAATCACTGTGAGAAAGCTTTATTTATATGAGGAGGATGTGGAAAAAAGGCATCAAAAAACAGACCGAAGAGATGCAGGAGTTTGAAGAGGAGAATGTGAAAAAATGAAAAAGAATCTTTGTAGGGAGTAAAATTTACAGAAGTGAAAAAGTTTCAGCTGAAGCTTGGGAAAAAGCCTGGTTGGAAGGAGAAATAAGACTGTGCCCCAAAATCATTCCTTGCAATCTGCACGCCCCTGACTTTGCGGTATATTTCACCCGAATTCGGGTTGTCGTAGCCTGCTACGGCGCCCTCATCCGGGAGAAATCTCCCACAAAATGGGGCGTAAAAATCTTGCTAGAAATGATTTTGGGGGCACGCTCCAGAGCTTTTTTTTTGTTTCCATCTGATTTTCAAATGTGGTATAGTAAAGAAGGGATGTCTTTTGACAATACTCCCCCAAGCTTAAGTACAAAGGAGGTTTTTTGTACTGTTCAAAAATGTGGAAATCAGCTTACAGATGGGGAGAAAGTTTGCCCGAAAGTGTGGTTTTTCTCTGGAAGAGGAAGAGAAACTGGTAAAAACGGTTAGCCATGCGCCAATCCAATATCAGCCGTCAGGACAGGGAATATATTCCGTCCAAGTATGAATATTATGTGACACCCCAGACGCCTGGTAAAAATAAAAAAAAGGGCAACGGCGGCATTTGTTTTTAAATCCTTGGTGTTATTGCCGGATTGTACCGCTGATCAGCTTCCGGTGACCATCGCAGGCTGGTACTTCAGGAATTCAGGGGATTAAATCAGAACAGGGAAAAAAAACACAAAAAGCTATCACCGGAGTGGTCCTAAGTGTGATTTTTTTAGTTGCGACAACGGCAAACAGTGCCATTGGGGCTTATCAGGGATTTCATGGAACCGCCCTGTTCCAGAAGGGACAGACAAAAAACAGAGATGCTTGTAATTGAAAGGATACGCTTTTTATGATCCAGGGATACTTCGGGAAATATCCTGCTTACAGGTGGAGTGGAAAAGGCAGAGGTGACGGTCGATGAGGATTTTTACGGTCAGAAGAGCTATTATGTAGAAATAACCTTTGACGATTATGCTTCTGATAAGATTCAGAGTATCACAAAAAGCGGTATTTTTGGAGAAGAACTGTATATTTACGTGGAAAAATGAACTTGTTTCCACTCCAACGGTGACGGAAGTGATCACAGGGGCGGCTGTCTGATCGGTGCAGATTCTTATGAAGAGGCAGAGCATATTGTTGTAATGCTTTTAAACAGTGAAGAATTGTAAGGGCTGTTTTATGCCGGAAAATATTGCAGCAATCAAAATATACGGAAAAAGTTATAAAAAATTACATACAAAAACTTGTCAATGATTGAAAATATTTCCAGAATGTAGTAAGATAAAGTAGAAAATTCAGTACTGCGAAGCAGTACAAGAACGAGGGAGGAAAAAGTCTATGTTCTGTAAAAAGATGTGGAACTGAGAACAGAGATGATATGCTGTTCTTGTAAGGAATGCGGTGCACCACTGCAGGGCCGGGAGGTGCAAAATCCGGTAATGCAGCAGGTGGTTCCGGAAATGGTGGAAATGACACTCCGGTTCAGCCGAAATCACAGCCAAGCTACCAGCAGCAGAATTATCAGCAGCAGGCTAATTACCAGCAGCCTCAGTCACAGGTCGTTTACCATCAGCAGCCATCGGTACAGACCGTGTATGCTGGCTTTGATGAGAATAATATTCCGGAGAATACAAACCGATTAGTATGTGGGGATACTTCGGATATGAGCTTTGCAATTCCGTTAGTTGGATTTATCGTACTTTTGGTATTTGCATTTGGCGGAACTAGAAATAAGAATCTGAAGAATTTTTGCGAGATCCTATTTCTGTGCAATGATCGTTGCTGTGATCATTATTGTTATCCTCGCATTTGTTCTTGGTGGTCTGGGATATGCGATTGGAAGCAGCAGTCCCAGATATTACTGATAGTTAGTTTTGACATCCGAATATAATGATGTTAGGGTCAAAAGGCATTTTGCTCCTAATCCTGATATCCACGAATTGCTTCGCAGCAAAGCTGCTCCTTGCAATTCCTGAACATTCGGAATCCGCTGATTTGCTACGCAAATCGCTACTTCCTCATGTTTAGCGGGTCACAAGTTCAAAAAAAGTCTTATCATGCAAACATGAACAACTTTTCGACTTTAGATTCTGATATCATATAATTTAGACAAACCAGAGGACAGAATATGTTTTGTGGTAAATGCGGAAAAGAAATCGAGGATGATGCGCTTACCTGCAAGTATTGCAGGGCATCCACAGAAGAGGTACTGGATGACCAGCCAACTATCGGATTGGATGAGATGATAGCACATCAGGAGGCTAGAAAAGCCTCTGAGAAGAAAAGAGGAGTTTCAGGCAAAGTACAGCCGGAAGGACAGAAGGTGCCTCTGTCAAAGACACAGACTGGAAGTGCTGCACAGGCAGGTGTGCAGAATGGGCAGCAGTTAAATCAGCAGCCGAATGGACAGAATGGTCCACAGCCGGGAATTCAGGGTGATTTTCAGGCAAGACCGAATATGGGCGGTCAGAAGGCATTTCCAGGCAGGCCCACAGATGGGTGGTCCGAATGGCCCGCAGCCGACGGGGACCGTATGTGCAGCCGCAGCAGATGCATCAGGCAGCACCGGCCCCATGCCGAAGGCAGCTTTGGAGTTTCCATTGGAATCCTGGCAGCGGCTTCATATTGACCGGGCTGATCAGTGATGTGGCAGCTATTTTGCTGATCGGTTATATTTTTAATAAAGGAAGAAGACAACTGGCTTCGTTCCGTTGCTTTTAAAAGCGGGATTATCATCGTGGGAATGGTAGCTATTACGACTGTTACAGGCTTCTTAACACAGGGCGTAAATGGATTCAATGCACTTTTAAATCTGTTTGACCATGACCAGTTTTATAACACAGTTCTGGGAAAGCTCGGTACTTTTACTTGATTGTATCTGTCTGATCGTGAAGAAGGTATTACTTTTGATCGCAGGCTATCAGGCATTTCGTTATCAGGATTTCAGGATTGGCTTTATTGACAGGATCGTATATAACCATCTTGGAACCAAATCTAAATAAAAAGCATGGAAAAAGCCGGTGAGCAGGAAATAATCATTCTGCTGTCCGATGCCTTACTTCGAACAGGCATCGGTGCCGGCTTTTTTTATAACAGGGATCAGATTGTTTGAATTTGAAGGGGAATATACACCTGTGCATTATGGAGCGCAGGTTCAAAATATAAAAAATAAAAACTGGGAGGAATTTGATGTGCTAACACGTAACTGAACGAAGTATGAG
>VOFJ01001924.1_pt1 | contig 12325 bp, 16 predicted proteins | sample 5384081 | NCBI WGS metagenome assembly VOFJ01 (sample SAMN12384729, study PRJNA508395) | human gut metagenome | isolation source: healthy gut I | host: Homo sapiens | reverse complement strand
TGTTGAGCAACCTATGTATCCGTCAGGAGAGGATAGCGAATGAGATCCTGATGTATTTCCGCTCGCGTAAGAAGCTGCAGGGCGAGGTCTCGCTCTCGGACTCCATCGAGACGGACCAGGACGGCAACGACCTCATGCTGATGGATGTGGTCGGCGTGGACGACACGATGCTCTCCGACCTGCAGGACCGGGAGGACAGCGTGCTGGTCCGCCGTCTGGTGCGCGAATGCCTGACCGAGCGCGAGCGCGAGATCGTCACGCTGCGCTATGGCCTCGGCGGCCGGATGCCGCGCACCCAGCGCGAGATCGCAAAAAAACTCGGCATCTCAAGAAGCTATGTCTCCCGCATCGAAAAGCGGGCGCTGGAAAAGCTCGAAGAAGCCATCGGCGAGCGCGGCTGACCCCTTGCAATTCCGCGCCGTAGCGGGTATAATACGACTGAAAATTTTGCCGGTGGGGAGGACTGTTCCATGTACTATATCGGCATTGACCTTGGCGGAACAAACATCAAGGGCGCGCTTGTGAGCGAGACGGGCGAGATCGCGCGGGAGGTGAGCCGTCCCACGCGCGTCGGGCTGGGCGCGGAGGCGGTCTGCGACGGCATCGCCGCGGTCATCACAGAGCTTTCATCCGGCGTGGACCGGACCTCGCTCGGCGGCGTCGGGCTCGGCTGCCCGGGAACGGTGGACGACGAGACCGGCCGCGTGCTCTACGCGAACAACCTCGGCTGGAAGAACTTTGACCTGCGCGCGGCGGTCAAGTCGCGCACGGGCTTTGACCTGCGCATCGGCAACGACGCGAACGTGGCCGCGCTGGCGGAGGCGCTGGTCGGCTGTGCCAAAGGTGCGCAGAGCGCCGTGATCGTCACGCTCGGCACAGGCGTCGGCGGCGGCGTGGTGCTGGACGGCAAAATGCTCACGGGCTACACCGGCGCGGCGAGCGAGCTGGGCCACATGGTCATCCGCGCGGGCGGCGAGGAATGTACCTGCGGACGGCGCGGCTGCTTTGAGGCTTATGCCAGCGCGACTGCGCTCATCCGCGAGACAAAGCGCGCGATGGCCGCGCATCCCGAGAGCCGGATGCACGCCGCTGCCGAGGAGAACGGTGCGGTGGACGGACGCACGGCGTTCATCGCGGCGCAGCGCGGCGATGCCGCCGCGCAGGCGGTGGTGGACCGCTATCTGGACGACCTTGCCTGCGGCGTTGCCAACATCGTCAACATCTTTTTCCCGGAGGTCATCGCGCTCTCCGGCGGCGTGGCCAATCAGGGCGACGCGCTGCTTGTCCCGCTGCGGGAGAGGGTGCGGGCGCTGAGCTATGGCTCACGCTATGCCGTGCGTCACACGCGCATCGAGCTCTGCACGCTCGGCTACCGCGCGGGCGTCATCGGCGCGGCGCTGCTGGCGAAGCAGAGCTGAAAGGAAGAACAGAACAATGGCAAGGAGGGCAGCCGCTGCGGCGGCTGCCCTCCTTGCTGCACCAGATGATGAGATTTATCCCGCGGCCCTTGCCGCGGCGAGCCCGTAGAGCCCATTCGTCGGGTCCTGCCAGAGCGGGAGGCGGATGGGGCGGTAGGTGAAGAACACGAATGCGAAGGCCAGCGCCCACAGCAGGAGAAAACCGGCGAGCTGCCACGCGCCGCCGCGCAGCGCGCCGCGCGTGAGCAGACGGAAGCTCATAAGGTAGAGCAGTAGAGCAGCGCGTCCGCGAGAAAGAAAATGGCGATGTTCACCCAGTCCGGCGTTTTGCCGAACATCCCGCCGAGCGAGTAGAAGAGCACGGGGATCGCGAGCAGACCGAGCAGAATGGACGCGGCCTTGGCGGCAAAGAAGCTACGCAGCGGCTCGGCAAAAACGATGAATTCCACCATGGTGAAGAGAAAGAACGGCACGAACAGCAGCTTCATGTGCTCCCAAGTGGACTCGTTGACGGCACAGAACGCCGCGATGAGCGGATTGCCTCCGGTCCACTCGTACACGAAATGCAGCAGCGTACCGACCGCGCCGGTGAACGCGAAGCCGATCAGCTCCCAACGCAGCAGCCTTTTTTGCATAAGGACACCTCCGTTTATTTGCTTTGTCCATTGTATGGATTTCGGCGTCATTTTATCCCACGCGATACAAAAACCGCCCGGCCGTCCTTGACGCGGCGGGCGAAAACCGCTATACTCATTATGGTTATCTGCCGCGCGGCGGTGCCGGACAAAGAAAGAGAGGCTTCGGCGGAGCTCGCCGATGATTTCGGAATGGATGAGCAGATGTCCCCGCTCGCGGGGAGGCAAAATATTGAATTTACCAACCGTCAGCTCGTGAGCCTGATTTTGCCGATGCTGGCCGAGCAGCTGCTCGGCATCACGGTGGGTCTTGCGGACTCGCTGATGGTCGCGACCGTGGGCGATGCGTCGATCTCGGCGGTGTCGCTCGTGGACAGCGTCAGCGCGCTGATGATCTACATTTTTTCCGCCATGGCGACCGGCGGCGCGGTCGTGGCCGGTCAGTACCTCGGCCGGCGCGAGCGGGAGGAGGCCTGCCGCAGCGCGCAGCAGCTCATGGTGCTGCTCGGCGTGGTGTCGCTGGCGGTGACGGCGCTTTTATACCTGTTCCGGGACCTGATCGTCACCCGCCTTTTCGGGCACATCGACGCGGACGTCATGGAGGCGACGAACATCTATTACAGCTACGTTATGGCCTCCATTCCGGGCATCGCGCTCTACAACGGCGGCGCGGCGCTCTTCCGCACGATGTCGCGCTCCGGCGTGTCGCTCAAGGTCTCGCTGCTGATGAACGGCATCAACGTGGCGGGCAACGCCATTTTGATCTTCGGCCTCGGCTTCGATGTGGCGGGCGTCGCCATTCCCACGCTCGTCTCGCGCACGGTGGCGGCGGTCGTGATCGTGTGGCTGCTCTTCAACGAAAAGCTCGAGCTGCATCTTTCTGACATCCGCGCGTTCCGCTTTGAAAAGCGCGTCATGCGCAACATCTTCCGCATTGCCATCCCCAGCGGAGTGGAGAACGGGATGTTCCACTTCGGACGGCTCATCCTCTTCAGCCTCATCTCCACCTTTGGCACGGCGAGCATCACGGCCAACGCCATCGGCAATACGATGGGCAATTTCCATGTGTTTGCAGGGCAGGCCATCTGCATGGGCCTGACGACCGTGGTGAGCCAATGCGTCGGCGCGGGCGCCTATGACCGCGCGCGGTACTATATGAAAAAGCTGACCGTTGCGACCTATGCGGTCATGGCGTTTATCAACATCACGCTGATCCTCTGCATCCCGCTCATTCTGCGCGTGTACGACGTCGCGCCCGAAGCGGCAGTGCTGGCCCGTGAGGTCATGCTCATCCACGGCGGCAGCGCCATCCTCCTCTGGCTTCCGTCGTTTATGATCCCATATTTTCTGCGCGCCGCGGGCGACGCGACCTATACCATGGTCGTGAGCATGATCACCATGTGGCTCGTGCGTGTGCTGGGAGCCTATGTCATCGGCCGCTACCTCGGCTATGGCGTAGTCGGCGTGTGGTTCGCCCACGCGATCCTCGACTGGGCGACGCGCAGCGTCATTTTCTACGCCCGCTACCGCAGCGGAAAATGGGAGCGCATGGCGATCCGATCATAGCGAAAGTGCAAAAAAAGAAAAGCCGCGCGGTCACGGCGTTTCTTTTTTCCGGTCTTACATTTCCACGGTGATGTTGTCGGTCCCGTGCTGCTCAAATTCACCTAAGTACACATCCATGCGCTCGCGCAGCTCGTCGTAATTTTCCGGCGTGGGCGCGTCGGAGTCCATGTCGCGCAGGGCGAGCTCCTGGGCGAGAATCTCGAAGAACATCGTGTCCTCATAAGCGAGAATAGCCTCATGGATGCCGCCCTCGGCGAAAGCGCGCGAGGGGATCAGCTCGCCCTGATAGGACTCGACCAGCGGCACCATGCCGTGGTTGATGCAGTTGGAGAAAACGGTGCTCTCCACCTCGTCGTACTCGCGGATGCGGTCGTCGCCGCGCGTGGAGTTGAGCACCCAGTTGCCGATATAGACCAGATCAAGAAGACGGCGGAATTGCTTTTCCGTCAATTCGATTTTCATGCTGCGCCTCCTGTGATGCAGATTTCAGTTTCCATGATGATAGCACACTCTGCGTCAAAATGCCATAGCAAAAACAGGCAGAATGTGAAAAAAGAAAGGGGGATCGCTTGTGAAAGAGGACGTTTCCGTCCGCGTGTGCGGCGTGCAGCGCTGCCCCGGCGCGGAGGAGGATGTAAGCGAGCTGGTGTGCGAGGGCGTCTTCAAGCATACGGCGGACGGCTGGCTGCTCGCCTACGAAGAGCCGTCGGAGGCCGGCACCGTCAAAACACTGCTCCGCTTCGCGGACAGCCGAGTCACGCTCACGCGCCGCGGCGCGGTGCGCAGCGAGATGACCTTCGCGGCGGGAGAGTGCCATACCATATTCTATGAGCTTCCCCTCGGACGCTTGACAATGGAGCTTCACACGGACAGCGTTTGCGCGTCCTTTGACGGAGCGTGCGGCACGCTGGAGCTATGCTACCGCCTGACGGTGCGGGACGAAACGGTGAGCGAGAACCGGCTCACGGTCACGCTGGCTCCGCGCTGAGCGGAAAAACGCTGCATTCAGGCCGATTCTGCCAAAGGACCAAATCGGAGAGCGCCGATGTGGTCATTTTGCTGTGACAAACGGAAAAAACGGGCGGAAATGCCAAAAAGCGGCAGTCAAATTTGAGCTAAATGCACATAAAAAGAGGCAGAAGTGCTGCCGAATCTATGACTGGTATACAATCTGCAACTCTAACTGGTACTTGCGAACCTGTTAATTTAGTATAAAGTAGTAAATGACAGCGAATTGACCAAAAAAGACGGGAAGGAAGATCGGTTTTTGGCTCTCGCGTCAATCTATCTTTTAAGGAGAGAGAAGAAAGTGGAAAACAACACCACCAAGAGCAGGGGCAGCCTGAAGGCTCTGTTCCTCATCCCCTCGATCATCGGCGTTATCCTGTTCATGATCCCCGTCAAGAATGCGGACGGTGATTGGACGGTCGTCGTCAAGATCATCGCGGACATCATCTCCGGCGCCATCGGCGGCTTCCTGCCCCTGCTGTGCGTCATCATCCTGACGGTCTCCGCCGTCATGTGCCTTGTTGCGTTGGGAAAGCCCAAGTTCATCATGGATAGCCCCATCCTCAAGGAATGCTTTTCCTGCGGCCCCATCTGGGTCGTCATCCGTGTGCTGGCCGCCATCTTCGTGTGGCTGACCTACCTCGGTGTGGGCTCTGAGGGTACCGGCCTTGTGAGCCTCATCACCAGCGGCGATCAGGGCGGCTTTGTGCTCTATGACCTGCTCACCACCCTCGTCATCATCTTCGTCATCGCAGCCCTCCTGCTGCCCCTGCTGCTTGACTTCGGTCTGCTCGAGTTCGTCGGCGCAAAGCTCACCAAGGTCATGCGCCCGCTCTTCAAGGTCCCCGGCCGCGCCGCGGTCGACTGCGTGACCTCGTGGATCGGCGACGGCACGCTCGGTGTCATGCTGACCTCAACCAGTATGAGGGCGGCTACTACACCGCTAAGGAGGCGAGCATCATCGCGACGCTCTTCTCCGCTGTTTCCATCACCTTCACCCTCGTCGTTCTCGATACGGTCGGTATGCTCGACAAGTTCGGCATCTACTACCTGATCGTCTGCCCTCGTCGGCATCGTCTGCGCCATCATCTGCCCCTATCTCTACCCGCTGCGCAACAAGCCCGACACCTATCTGGTTCCCGGCAAGGCCGCTCCCGACACCCTGCCCGAGGGCTACAAGAACTCCACTGAGTACGGCATGGACCTCGCGCTCAAGCGCGTCGCGCAGCACAAGGGCATCGGCGAGTTCTTCGCCAGCGGCGCCAAGAACGCCTGCAGCATGTGGTTCGGCGTTCTGCCCACCGTTATGGCGGTCGGTACCGTTGCTCTGATCCTTGCCAACCACACCCCGATCTTCGCCTGGCTGGGTCTGCCCTTCAAGCCCCTGCTGGAGCTGCTCGGTGCCCGGAGGCCGGTGCGGTTGCCTCCACGATGATCGTCGGCTTCACCGATATGCTCACGCCCGCCATTCTGATCGCGGAGTGTGCCAGCGATATGGCCCGCTTCATCGTCGCGGTCGTCTCCGTCACGCAGGTGCTCTACCTCTCCGAGGTCGGCGGTCTGATCCTCGGCTCCAAGCTGCCCCTCAACATCTGGGAGCTGTTCGTGATCTTCCTTGAGCGTACTATCATCAGCCTGCTGATCGTCTGCCCCATCGCGCATTTGATGTTTTAAGTAAGACGGGCAGGATCATCGTTACATAGCAAACGAGAGCCGGAGCACCGTAGAGGTTCTCCGGTTCTTATTTCACCAGGCGCTGCGCACGGAAGGAGAAAGCATGGACGTCAAGCTGGATAAACAAAGCAAAATACCGGTCTATCTGCAGATCGTGGATCAGCTTCGCGCGCAGATCATGTGCGGTGCGCTGCCGTCCGGCAGCGTGCTGCCCTCGGAGCGCGGCCTGGCTCAAATGCTTGAGGTCCACCGCAACACGGTCGTCAAGGCGTATGGCGAGCTCAAGAGCGACGCATGGATCGAGTCCCGGCAGGGCATCGGCTACGTCGTCGCCGTCCCGCCCACGGCGGAGGACGGCGGGGAAGGGGAGGCGGGAGCCTCCGACAAGCCGAGCCGCCGCGTGAACTGGATCAATGAGATCAAGGATCGCCACCTCGACATGGAAAAGACCTTTGACGATCTTTTCCAGCGCTTTACCGACGAGAGCAAATACTCCCTCGGCAGCGGCATCTCCACCAACGAGGTGTTCCGTCCCGAGCGCGTCGCGCACGACATCGCGCCGCTGATGACGAGCGCGGGCTGCTGTCAGTATTTCTACAGTCCCTACAAGGGCGATAAGTTCCTGCGGCAGAAGCTCGTCTCCTTCCTCAGCACCAAGGGCGTCAAGGCGTCCACCGGCGAGATCCAGATTCTGTCCGAGACGAATCAGGCGGTGGACTTCATCGTGACGCTCCTCGTCCAGCCCGGCGACACCGTGGTCATGGAGGAGCCGGTCCACCCGGATATGTCTCGCGCGATGGAGCTGGCCGGCGCGAAGAAGATCCTCACCGTGCCGGTGGATCAGGACGGGATGCGCGTGGACCTGCTTGAAAAGCTCATCCTTCACAAGCATCCGCGCTTCATTTTCGTCAACTCGAGCTTTCACGATCCCACCGGCCACATCCTCTCGCTGGAGCGGCGGAAGAAGATCATCGAGATCTCCAACACCTACCGTGTTCCCATCGTGGAGGAGGACGCCGCGAGCGAGCTCGTTTACGAGGGCGAGAAGCTGCCGCCCATCAAGGCGTTCGACACGCTGGAAAACGTCATTTACATCTATTCCTTCTCGCTGACCTTTGTCACGGGCCTGAGCATCGCGGTCGTCGTGGCGAACGCCGACGTCATCCGCAGCCTGAGCTATCTGGTCTCCGTGCGCCTGATGGCGTCGGACTGGATGACGCAGAAGCTGCTGGGCCGCTATCTCGACGACGGCACCTACTATAAGGCGCTCGATGAGTTCCGCGCCAGCTACAGCCGCAAGCAGCGGCTTGTGTGCGAGAAGCTCGACGAGATGGCTGCCCTCGGCGTGTCCTATGAGCCGCGCGGCGGCGTGTACATCTGGTGCCGCCTGCCAGACGGGGTGGACAGCAAGCGGTTCATCAACCGGGCCTACAACATGGGCCTGATCCTCATTCCGGGCTATGTGTTCTACCCGTTCAAGAACGGCGGGCGGAACTATGTCCGCATCAACTACTCCTATGAGTCGGACGAGCGCCTGCTCGCCGGCATGGAGGTCTTCCGCGCGGCGCTGCTGGAGTCGCTCGAAGGCTGACTGGCACATGAAAAAGCAAAACACTGATACTACCATTTTTCGCGCGGCCGAGTATACTGGTTTTAGTGAAAAGCTATGAGAAACGCGCGAGCATCCAGATAAAAAGTGTTGAATCTGAATAAGCCGGCCGACGAATTTCCGGCTGCTGTTCAGACCGTTGGGAGGGCTACGCATTGCGCCGCCGTCCCGGGAAAGGAGCAACTATGTACCCCGGTATCCATAATTTTTCCGAGATCGGAAAGCTCAATAAGGTCCTGCTGCATCGCCCCGGCAAGGAGCTGGAGGCGCTGACGCCCGCCACGCTCGAGCGTCTGCTGTTCGACGATGTGCCCTACCTCAAGATCGCGCAGGAGGAGCATGACAACTTCGCCCGCGTTCTGCGTGAGAACGGCGTCGAGGTCGTCTACTATGTCGACGAGGTCGCCAAGGCCATCGCCGATCCCGCCCGCCAGATCCAGCTAGTGAACGACTTCCTGAACATCAGCAAGATCCATGCCAAGGGCCTGCGCGCGTCCATGACGAGCTATCTCCTGAATATGCCCCCAAGCAGATGGTCGCCGAGCTGATCGCCGGCATCAAGCGCAGCGAGGTCGCCACCAAGGAGGCCACCTCCCTCATGGACCTCGTTGAGGACGACTATCCCTTCGTCTCCGACCCGATGCCCAACCTCTACTTCACCCGCGACCCCGGCGCCTGCGTCGGCAACGGCATCAACATCCACCGGATGCACACGCCCGCCCGCAAGCGCGAGAGCCTGCTGCTCAAGTATATGTACCTCTACAACCGTGACTTTGCCACGGAGGAGAACAAGCAGTGGTACGACCTTTCCGACAGCTACTCCATCGAGGGCGGCGACGTGCTCGTGCTCTCCAAGGACATCGTGGCGGTCGGTCTGTCCCAGCGCACCACCGTCTCCGGCGCGGAGACCTTTGCCCGCAACCTGCTGCAGAACTCCGACTTCAAGAAGGTCCTTGCCTTCGATATCCCCGAGACCCGCGCGTTCATGCACCTCGATACCGTCTTTACGATGGTCGATTACGACAAGTTCACCATCCATCCGGAGATCGAGGGCCCGCTGAGCGTCTACGAGATGATGCTCGACGAGCACGGCGAGCTGAAGTTCGCCGCCCTCAAGGACGAGCTGAAGGATATTCTGGCTCTTGAGCTCAAGCTGCCTGCGGTCGACCTGATCCGCTGCGGCGGCGGCGATCTGCTGGCTGCGCAGCGCGAGCAGTGGAACGACGGCTCGAATACCCTCTGCATTGCGCCCGGGCGCGTCATCACCTATGACCGCAACTACGTCACCAACGAGCTGCTCGTCAAGAAGGGCATCGACGTCATCACCATCCCGTCCGCGGAGCTTTCCCGCGGCCGCGGTGGCCCGCGCTGTATGTCCTGCCCCGTCAACCGCGACGACCTGTAAGCATTCGACGAGCTTTTCAAGCGGAAAGCAGGCGTCGGCGGCGAATTCCGCCGCTGACGCCTGCATATTTTATCGGACGAGAGTGCTCGCTGCGGTATAATCAAACGAAAACAGTAAAAAATTTGAAAAAGGGCTTGCATTTTTGCGCTTCACAGTGCTATACTACCTTTGTTGTATGAAAGGACACGCGCCGTTAGCTCAGCTGGATAGAGCGTCTGGCTACGGACCAGAAGGCCGGGGGTTCGAATCCCTCACGGCGTACCAAAAGTCCTCGAAATCGTCTGATTTCGAGGACTTTTGCTTTTCATAAGTTCCGTTTTTGGGTGTTACTTTTTTCTGACCCAAACGCTGACCCTAACGGGAGCGGGTAGCGGAAAGCATCAGACGGCACGGGAGAGGATATTGCCCATGGTCTGGGCCGCTTGAGCTGCGCGTCGGTGGTGACGTGGGCGTAGGTGTCCAGCGTGAAGCCCGCCGAGTAGTGGCCCAAGCATACTGCGACGGTTTTCACGTCCACGCCGTTTTGCAGGGCCATGGTCGCGAAGGTGTGGCGGAGGTCATGAAAGCGGATGCGTGGCAGCCCCGCCCGTTTCAGCACCCGTTGGAGCATGTGCAGCACGCTGTCCGGTGACATAGGGCCTCCGGTGGGCGAGGGAATACCCATTCGCTGTTGCCCGTTTTTCTTCTTTGTTGCATCAGAACGTCTATCGCATCCGCCGACAGGGGCAGGGTGCGGTAGGCGTTTTTTGTTTTCAGCGGTGCTTCGACTACTTTGCCGTTCTGCCGTGAGATGGCCCGTTGGATTTTCAGCACACCACGGTCGAGGTCAACGTCCCTCCACTTCAGCCCAGCAGTTCGCCCCGCCGAAGCCCGGTGGCGAGGTCGAGGTAGTAGAGCTCGTACACGCCGCTGTCCCTGGCCTCCTGGAAGAAGGCGCTGAGTTGGTCGGCGGTCAGGGTTTTCATCTCTTTGTGTTCGACTTTTGGCAAGGCACAGCCCTGCGTTGGATTCTTCGTGACCAGATGCTGCTCCATGGCGAGGTTGTACGCCGAGCCGATCATCTGATGGATGTTCCGCACGGTTTTCGGAGCTAACCCTTTCGGCTTCTTTTTGGCCTCGATGCGGTCTACTCGGCCGCCGTCCAGCAGGTGTTTGTAGAAGCGTTGTAAGTCCAGAGAAGTCAGGTCTGCCAGCGGGATGCTGCCGATCTGCGGCTTGATGTGATTTTTCAGAAAGCCTTGCGAGGTCTTGTAGGTGGATGGTCTGAGCTTGACTTTGGCGTAGTTCTCCATCCAGACCTCCAGCCAACTACCCACCGTGTAGGTCTTGGCCCGTCCATAGTCAATGCCGACATTTTCCTCGATGGCCTTCTTCAGCTTTTCCTTGACCTCGGCCTGCGTTTTGCCGAGGACATTTTTGATGATGGCCTTCCCTGTCTCCGGATCGTGACCGACTGTGTACCGCCCCTCCCATCGACCATCCTTGCGTTTTCTGATGTTGCCCTCGCCGTTTGCTCGTCGTTTGGCATGGTATCAGCCCCTTTCGCAACGAACAATACCGTAACCAAGGAAACAAAGCTACCGAAAGCCGAACTGTTATCAAAAAGTTATCATTTGCACCTCGGAGCCGCGCCGCCTTATCTTTGACTATTGCGACGCAATTTTTGCACTGCCGGAGGCGTTCTTCTTTAGTTACAGCGGTGCGATTTTCGAACGGCCAAGAAGCCCCTTTCATTGACTACAGCGGCGCAAAATATGCACGTTTTCCCCCGAAAATCGCCGCTGCACAAAGAGCACTTTTTTGAGTTGTTGAAAACTGAGATTTCCTCAAACGCCTGCGGAAGGGCCACCTTGAAAAGTCCGCCGCCACGGGCCTTTTCTGTCCCTCACGTTCACCTATGACTGCGAAAGTGCCTCTCAAGGTGCACCTTAGACTGCGGTTTCAAAACCCCGGAAAGCCCCGCACTGCGGGGCTTTGAGGCCGGCCGCGGGCGCTTGCCACTGCGGCCCTTTATCTTGTGCCTAAAATCGAACGGCCTCCACCTCTCGAAAAACTTTCCTGTAAAAGTTCGGTTTTTCGTCCAAAAACCATTTCCGCAAATATTGCCAAAAAGTTACCGTCACAGCGCTGTTTCCAAACCGCTTTTTCATCGCATTTTTCAACTTCTCGCACAAACGGCCCACGTTCGCTTTCACGAGTGAAAGTGGGTACACACTCGGCTTTCGGAGAAAGATCGCACACAAGGGCTTACACGGCGAAACAAGGGCGCTTCCCTCCCTCGACCACAGCGTGGCTTTGTGCTGCCAGTGAAATCCATTTTATTCCGCCACGCTTTTATATACATACATTTCCCGGTTCTCTGTGAACCCCCACTATCAGCAGAAGAGAAAAATCCGGCAAAGTTGCCGCCGTAAGTTTTATCCCCAACCGCTTTTCATTCCGATTTTCAACTTCTCGCACAAACGGCTCACGTTCGCTTTCACAGACGAAAGCGAGTACACACTCGGCCTTCGGAGAAAAATCGCACACAAGCGCTTACACGGCGAAACACGGGGCGTTTCGGATGGGGGCGGTATCACTACCCTCGGAGCGTTCCACACGTTTCGGAAACCCTGCGTGGCCGGGGGTTAGAACGGCAAACTTTGCCGCTTTTGGGTCTTGGCCGGATACGCTCCCGAAGAACGCAGAGAGCCTTCGGAGCAGCGATGCGCATGATGCGCGTCGCTGTCCGGAGGCGTCGCGGCCCCGCTGGGCTGCGTGATCTTTTCCGCTTCTGCCGAAATTGCGGCTTGTATACCCTGTTTCAAGCTCTGCTTCTTTCAGTTCTCCAGACGCTCCAGCTTGTGCTGTTCCTGTGCAAGTTGCGTGCGGCTCGCCTTTTTCGGTTTTTTCAGAAAAACCACTGGGGACTTGTTCAAGGACGCCTTCGCTTTTTCCATTTAGTTTGCCCTTGTTTGACCTCCTTTTTTTTTTTTTTTTTTAAAAAAGACCGTCAACTTTTCGCACATTG
>VOFJ01000835.1_pt1 | contig 12349 bp, 26 predicted proteins | sample 5384081 | NCBI WGS metagenome assembly VOFJ01 (sample SAMN12384729, study PRJNA508395) | human gut metagenome | isolation source: healthy gut I | host: Homo sapiens | reverse complement strand
ATCACAGAAATCTTATCCCAGGAAAAAAACCAGTTCTTTCCTTTGAAGTGTTCCCTCCCCCAAAAAAGAGAGCGCATATGAGACCGTGGAGCAGGCGGCGGTGGAGATCGCCAGGCTTTCCCCGTCGTTTATGAGCGTCACCTATGGGGCCGGCGGCGGCACCAGCCAGTATACGGCGGACCTGGCGGCCTGCCTGGCGAAAAAATACGGAGTCACGTCCATGGCCCATCTGACCTGTGTTTCCTCCACCAGGGAGCATGTGATGGGCGTGGTGGAACGGCTCAGGGAAAACGGGATCGAAAACATCCTGGCGCTCCCGGGGGATATCCCTTCGGACGGTCATGTGGAAAAGGATTACAGCCACGCCAGTGACCTGGCGGCAGAGCTGGCGGCCATGGGAGATTTCTGCATCGGCGGCGCCTGCTATCCAGAGGGCCATCCCGAATCGAAGAATAAAGCAGAGGACATCCGGTATCTGAAGGAAAAAAGGTGGACGCAGGCTGCAGCTTCCTGACGACCCAGATGTTTTTTGACAACGATCTGTTCTACAACTTCCTTTACAGGATCCGGGAGGCTGGGATCGCCGTGCCGGTGGTGGCCGGGATCATGCCGGTAACAAACGCAAAGCAGATGAAACGGATCCTCAGCATGTCCGGAACGGTCCCTTCCCACCCGTTTTAAAATGCTGTTAGACAGGTTCGGGGACAACCCGGCGGCCATGAAGCAGGCGGGCGTCGCCTATGCCGTATCCCAGATCATCGATCTGGTGGCCAACGGGATCCATGCCATCCATATCTATTCCATGAACAAGCCGGATGTGGCGGAGCAGATCAAGAGCAGCTTATCGGAAGGATCCTGGTATGATGGAGGACGGGGTCCGCAGGAGCGAGGTGTTCCGGTATCTGGGATATGGGAATCGGGTCCCGGATGAGGAAACAGGAGAACTGGCAGAGGAATGTATAAAAGAGCTCCTGCGGGTATCAGAAGAGCGGATCTGTGTACGGGAGTTTCCGGTGACGGTGCGGGACGGGAGCCTGGACTGCGGCTGTTTCCAGACCTCCAGCAGAAGTCTTTTAAAGAACCTGGGCGGCTGCGCCCCGGGTTCTTGTGATGGCGGCGACCCTGGGGACAGGGAGTGGACCGGCTGCTCCTTAAGTACGGGGAAGCTTTTTATGGCCAGGGCTGTGGTCATGCAGGCGGCAGCAGCGGCTCTGATCGAGGAGGTCTGTGACAGGAATTTTGAGTCCTGGCGAAAGGAATATGAGGAAAAGGGGCTTTACCTGCGGCCAAGATTTTCTCCGGGCTACGGAGATTTCCCGTTAAGCGTCCAGAAGGACCTTCTGGGAGGGCTGGAGGCCGGGAAGCGCCTGGGGATCACTCTGACAGAGGGAGGCCTTATGATGCCGTCCAAATCCGTGACGGCGGTGATCGGGATCAGTCCGGTAAAGGGCTTCTGCCGGACAGAAGGGTGCGAGGCATGTGAAAAAAAAAAGGACTGTCCGTACAGGAGGAGCCTGGGACAGGGAAGGGAGACGTAAAGACAGATGGATATCAGGGATGAACTGAAGCGGAGGCGGATCTTTTTTGACGGAGGCATGGGGAGCATGCTCCAGGAGCAGGGACTTCTGCCGGGAGAGCTGCCGGAGACATGGAACCTTTCTCATCCGGAGGCCGTGAAGGAGATCCACCTGGAATACTTAAGGGCCGGGGCCGATGTGGTGACAGCCAATACCTTTGGGGCCAACGGGTTCAAATATAAGAAAAGACGAAGGATACAGCCTGGGATCCATTGTAACGGCGGGCGTTTCCCTGGCAAAGGAGGCTGTAAAGGAGGCCGGGCATGGATATGCGGCCCTGGATCTGGGGCCCACGGGGCGGCTTCTGGCCCCCTGCGGGATCTGGATTTCGAGGATGCGTGTAAGGCGTATAAAGAGGTGGTGGAGGCCGGAGGTCCGGGCAGGAGCCGATCTGATCGTCATTGAGACCATGGGAGACAGCTATGAGTTAAAGGCAGCGGTGCTGGCAGCCAAGGAGGTCTCATCCCTTCCGGTGTTCGCCACAGTGACTCTGGACGAAAAGGGGAAAAATGCTCACGGAGGAACGGTGGAAACGGCGGTCGCCCTCCTGGAGGGGCTGGGAGCAGACGTCATAGGCCTGAACTGTGGTCTGGGCCCGGTCAGCTGCTGCCGTTCATGAAGCATTTAAGGAGCGTCTCATCCCTTCCTTTGATGGTAAATCCCAATGCCGGCCTTCCCAGGAGCGAGAACGGGCGGACCGTGTATGACATCGATGCCTGCGTCTTTGCCCAGGAGGCCATGAAGGCCATGGCGGAATGCGGAGTTTCGGTCGCCTTGGCGGCTGCTGCGGGACCACGCCGGAGCATATCCGGAGACTTAGAGAGTCTGCGGTCCGCTTCCTCTGCTTCCGGTGGAAAAAAAGGACCGGACGGTGGTCTCCTCTTACGGGCAGGCGGTGATCCTGGGCGAAAGGCCTGTGATCATCGGAGAGCGGATCAACCCCAGGAAAACCCAGGCTTAAGCAGGCCCTGAAGGACCGGGCTATGGCGTATATCCTGAACATGGCCGCCTCCCAGGAGGAGAATGGGGCGGATATCCTGGACGTGAACGTGGGACTTCCCGGTCTCGATGAGACGGCAGTGATGACAGAGACCGTAAGAGAGCTCAGAGCGTAACAGATCTGCCGCTGCAGATCGATACCTCAGACGTAAAGGCCATGGAACAGGCCATGCGGATCTATAACGGAAAACCCTATGGTCAACTCTGTCAACGGAAAGAAGGAGGTCATGGAGGCGGTGTTCCCGCTGGTGCGGAAGTACGGGAGGCGTGGTGAGGTGGCCCTGTGCCTGGATGAAAACGGGATCCCGGAAACGGCGGCCGGAAGGCTTGCAGTGGCGAAAAAAAGATCTACGAGACGGCGGCCTCCTACGGTATTGAGAAGAAGGATATCCTGGTGGATGCCTTGTGCATGGCTGTGAGCTCGGATAAGAACGGGGCCATGACCACCCTGGAGACTGTAAAACGGGTCAAGGAGGAGCTGGGAGGAAAAACCGTGCTGGGCGTGTCCAACATATCCTTTGGCCTTCCCATGCGAGAGCATATCAATTCTGCGTTCTTTCTGCTGGCGCTGGAAAACGGCCTGTCTGCGGCGATCATCAATCCTGGCCTCCCGGCCATGGCGGCCGCTTATAAGAGCTTTCTGGTCCTCCATGGGATGGATGAGAACTGCTCTGGCTACGTGGAAAAAAAATACGGGCAGGAGGAGGCGGCCAGGAAGGCAGAACAGGAGGCCCGGAAGGAAGCGGCGGCTGGAATCCGGAAAAACGGATCCCAGGGGAACTGGGGAAACTGAAAGTTCCGGAGGTCCCTATGGTCCGGCAGCGCTGGAAGGAGATCCGGCAGAGACTCCTTTAAAGCGCAGCATAAAGAAGGGGATGATCCAGGCGGCTGAAACGGCAGCCCGGAATGCCCTCCTTTCAGCAGATGCCCTGACCGTAATAAACCGGGAGATGATCCCGGCCCTGGACGAGGTGGGAAAGGGCTTTGAGGCCGGAACTGTGTTCCTTCCGCAGCTTTTAATGAGCGCTGAAGCTGCCCGGCTGCCTTTGGTATCATGAAGGAAAAGATGACAAAAGACGGAGTGGAGCGGGAGAATCGGGGCGCGGTGATCCTGGCCACAGTCAAGGGGAGATATCCACGATATCGGAAAAAACATCGTAAAGGTCCTGCTGGAAAATTATGGGTTCCAGGTGATGGATCTGGGGAGAGACGTGCCGCCGGAGATCATTGCCGCCGCCGCTGTGGAAGGCCATGTCCCTGTGGTGGGACTGAGCGCCCTTATGACAACCACGGTCCCTGCCATGGAGAGGACCATCCGGCTTTTAAGGGAAAAGGCACCCTGGGCTAAAATCATGGTGGGCGGCGCGGTACTCACAGAGGAGTATGCCAATTCCATCGGCGCCGACGCGTATTGCAAAAGATGCCATGGCATCCGTGAATTTTGCAGTCAAATATGTTAAAAAAATATATAAAAAACTAAAGATGAAGTAAAAATAATAAAGAAAAACCAATAAAAACAGATGGTAATAAATTGACATCATTTGTGCAACATGGTATATTAAATATGTAATCGATAAAATCTATACGGAAATGCAGATACATAGAAAAAAGGTATCCGAGGGGTAGGATACGGAAGGCTGCCTGGTGATCCAGACGCCGGAATATGCATTCCGCAGGGGGAGATTTTAAGATTTTATTGTATACATATATATGTCCCTATGGTCTGGAACTCCAGACCAGCAAAGCTGTAAGGATTCCGGCTCCTGCCGGGATCACATTATGCAATAATAGGAGGAAATACTATGCAAGCATTAACTGACACCTTACTGCCTATCGTGAATACCATTAATGGATATCTGTCTGACTATATCCTCGGTATTCCTTCTTATGGGAGCCGGCCTGTACTTCAGCTTCAAGACGAAATTCGTTCAGGTACGCTGCTTTGGAGAAGGTATGAAACGGGTATTCGGAAACCTGACTTTTAAGCGGCAAGAAGCATGAGAGCGGAATGAGCTCCTTCCAGGCGCTGGCCACCGCCATCGCCGCCCAGGTTGGTACCGGTAATATCGTCGGCGCCTCTGGTGCGATCCTGACCGGCGGTCCTGGAGCTATTTTCTGGATGTGGATCATCGCGTTCTTCGGTATGGCGACCATTTATGCCGAGGCAGTTTTAGCCCAGAAGACACGTGTGAAAAAATGAAGACGGACAGTATCTTGGCGGACCTGTTTACTACATCCGCACTGCTTTCCAGGGCAGCCTTGGAAAATTCCTGGCAGCCTTCTTCGCCATTGCCATCATCCTGGCCCTGGGCTTCATGGGCTGCATGGTTCAGTCCAACTCTATCGGCTCTACTTTCAGCACAGCCTTTGGTGTTCCGTCCTGGATCGTTGGTATCATTTTAGTAGCAGTATGTGGATTTATTTTCGTTGGCGGCGTTCAGCGTCTTGCTTCCGTTACGGAGAAGCTGGTCCCCATCATGGCAGCTGTATTCCTTCTGGGCGGCGTTGTTGTCCTGATCGCAAGGATCCAGTATGTTCCGGCAACTTTTGGGATGATCTTCAAATATGCCTTCCAGCCCCAGGCCATCGTCGGCGGTGCTTTTGGTACTGCATTAAAGGCAGCCATCAGCCAGGGTGCAAAGCGCGGCCTGTTCTCCAATGAGGCTGGTATGGGCTCCACACCCCACGCTCATGCTCTTGCAAATGTAAAAGAGCCTCACGAGCAGGGGCTGTGTGGCTATGATCGGTGTTTTTCATCGATACCTTCGTAGTTCTGACCTTAAACTCTCTGATCGTGATCTGTACGCTTTACACTCCCCGATGGCCCCTTAGCAGCAGGCTACACCGGAGAGATCGTAAATGTGCTTAACAACACGAACCTGGCCCAGACCGCCTTCGGCGTTGTGTTTGGTGCGGATCTGGGTGCGAAATTCGTGGCAGTCGCTCTGTTCTTCTTCGCCTTCTCTACGATCCTGAGCTGGAATATGTTCGGTAAGGTAAATACGGAGTACCTGTTTGGCAAGAAGGGCGTGACCGTTTATACGATCATCTCTCTGATCTTTATCTTCCTGGGAACCACCACCTCTTCTGATCTGGTATGGGCTCTGTCCGATATGTTCAACCAGCTCATGGTTCTTCCCAACGTCATCGGTCTCGTTGGCTGTACAGCCCTCGTAGTATCCCTGACAAAATTCAAAAAAAATAAGACTGGAAATCACCCCCCGATATGAAAAAAAAGGCCTTTCGCTGTATGGTGCAGCGGGCGGCCTTTTATGGGCTGGAAGTTACAGAGAAACCCAGGATGGGAGACGGGCTGGGAAGAACAGATGAAAAAACCCCTTATAGTTATTGGATCTTTCAACAACTATAAGAGGTCTGATACAGCAGATAACGGGAGTCGAACCCGCCTTTCCAGCTTGGGAAGCTAGCGTTCTACCGATGAACCATATCTGCAAAAAAGAAAAAGTGGAGCATATGGGATTCGAACCCACGACCTTTTTGAATGCCATTCAAACGCGCTCCCAACTGCGCTAATGCCCCAGTACCCTATATACTACCACAAAAGGATCATTTACACAAGCCCTTTTTTGAAATTTTTTTTTTTTTGAATGATTCTTTCTATTTGACAGGGAAACTCCATCCGTCCTGGCGCATATGCTATCCTAACATTCTTTATTATGAGGCAGACATGGCACAAGGTTATCTGCAGGTAGATGTGGTTTCAGATACAAATAATTTTTCCGGTCACAGATGCCAGCATCTCCATATCAAAGAGACAGAGACGCCGGAGGAGATTCTGGAGGAAGTGAGGACAGACAGCTCCGGCCAGACAGAAAATGTGGCTCTGGAAGCCCCTCCGGCGGAGCTTAGCCTGGCTCCGTCCGGGGAGAGGCCTTACGCAGAATATACGATCCGCATCACAGCGCCGGGATACGAACCTCTGGTGATCTCCGAACAGAGATCCTGGCAGACGCCACAGCGATCCAGCCGGCCAGGATGATCCCGGCGGCGGATCTTGGAGGAGAAGAGATATTACGATCCCCGATCACACTTTATACGGAAATTATCCGCCTAAGATCGCAGAGGGTGAGATCAAGCCTGTGACCGGAAGCGGTGAGATCGTCCTTTCCCGGGTAGTGGTCCCCAGACGGTGATCGTCCATGACGGTGTCCCCACCAACGCATCGGCCCCCGACTATTACGTTCCATACAGGGATTATATTAAAAATGTAGCGTCCAGTGAGATCTATGCCACCTGGCCAAAATCATCCATAATAGCCAATGTGCTGGCCATCATGTCCTTTACCCTGAATCGTGTATACACGGAATGGTACAGGAACCAGGGATACGATTTTACCATTACCTCGTCCACCGCCTATGACCATAAATGGATCTATGGCCGCAACTATCTATGAATCCATTTCTGTTGTGGTGGATGATATTTTTGACAATTATCTGTCCAGGCCGGAGGTGAAGCAGCCGATCCTGACCCAGTACTGCGATGGGAGACAGGTGACGTGTCCGGGGTGGATGACCTTTTTTTGCTTTTGCGTATACACATCAAAAAAGCTAGGTTTTATGCGGGTTTGCGGGGATCCTGCTCCCGGCTCTGTTCTTTAAATAATAGAAAACATCGATGTGCATGGTATCTTTGTGGAAAACGATCCGGTCTACGATGCTGCGGAGAGCGACATTTTTCTGGAGAGCAGAAAAGCGATCAGACCGCAGTATGTCGGTAACGGACCGGATGTGATCCAGCATCTGCCGTTCCTGGCTGCCGCTGTCTGCGTTCTCTTCCGGCCCGGCCGCTTCCAGCTGCTTTAAGGATTCGGCCAGGGTCTCCCGCTCCTTCTGGATCAGGAGTTTATTCTGCTTGTACTCCTCCAGGAGTCGATCCCGTCCATATAGGCTGCCTTCGCCCGCTTCTCCTTCAGTTCTAGTCGGTCTACCATATTTTTCAGCAGTTCCATTTCATGGCTGTCCTCAGCTTTTACCACGGACTTAACCTCATAATCGACTGTTCCGGCCTCCAGGACCTCCTGTAGGGCGTTCAATACCGCCGCGGCGATATCTTTTCAGTGACATAGTGGCTGGCCCGGCATTTGCCTTTCAGATAGCCATAGCACTGGAAAGAATAATGGTCTCCGGACTTTGTGTGACGTACACAGGAGGAGGAGAGAGTACGGCCGCAGGCAGAGCATTTGAGCATACCGGAGAGCCAGTGCTTTGTCACTTCAGCCGGTTTTGCGTTTTCGGCCGGTACTCGGACTCGAACCGGAGCATCGCCTGGTTATACAGATCCTCGGATATGATCGCCGGGTGGGTCCCCTTGGTCACGATCCACTCAGAGCGGTCCCGGATCTCATTGGTCTCGTTACAGGTCCTGTTCCACCGGACGATCCCGGCATAGGCAGGATTCTGGAGGATATATTCCAGGGATCTTTTTTCAAAGGGCTTTCCCTGGCTGGTTTTAAAGCCGAGGCTATTCAGATACCGGGTCAGAGCAAAGATGCTCATCTTGTGGTTTACATACCGGTCAAAGATCATCCGGACAATTTCCGCCTCCTCCGGAACAATTTCCGGGGTCGCATTGTGGTATGGGATCCGGTATCCCAGGGGCGGACGGCACTGGTACCCTCCGTTCTGGGCCTTGGTCTTCATGCCACGGGTGACATCCTGGGCCAGATTGTAAGAGTAAAACTCATCCTGCCATTCGATGATCATTTCAATCAGACGGCCGTACATACCATCCAGGACCGGCTCCGAGATGCTGATCACATCGATGCCCAGCTTTTTCCGCAGCATTCCCTTGTAAAGGTGCTTTCATCCTGATTTCTGGCAAATCTGGAAAATTTCCAGACCAGGATACAGTCAAAGGGCTTTGGGGTAGTCTTGGCAGTGGCGATCATGCGCTGGAATTCCGGCCGGTTGTCGGCCTTTTTCCCCTCCGTCCCTCGATTCCATGAAGATATATTCTTTCGGGATCACGATCCGGGTGCTCTTGGCATACTGGACAATGGACTCCAGCTGGGACTCAGGGCTCAGGTCCATCTGGCCGTCAGTGCTGACCCGGATATAGGCGGCGCCGACCTTAAGGGCAGTAGTGCTTGTCATTACATCATCTCCTCGTATAGATTGTATGGGTGTTGGGTATAAAAATACGCCCCTTGCCAGAGCGCTCCGGAGATGATATAATCCAGGTGTCTAATCTGATATATCTTTCCGGGTGCGACCTGGCAAGAGAAATCTATGGATGCCGTCTGGTGCTGGTAACACCGGGCGGTTTTCCTGTTTGGTTTGACAAAAGGTTCGGGTGATATATAATATACTTAACAAGACAGCCGGAAGATAGATTAAGCCTATCCGTCCTGGCGAATTATAACAACTTTAGTAAGTCGCCCATCCGGCCAAGGAGCAGGGCGGCTTACTTATTTTCCAGATTCAGAATTGCTACGATCAAGCTGGCTGTTGCCAGAATTACCATGAATTCCTCATATGTACTCATAAGCATCATCCTTCCTGTCAAGACTCAGGACGGATGGCGTGCACGCCCTCCCGGCTGCCCGGGTAAGTATATTACATTGTCAAGGTGCGGCCTCTGCGGTGGGGCATGTGCTGTTTTCTCATTTGACAAATTATTTCCGACCTTGTATAATATACTTAACAAGAGAACCGAAAGCTGGGTGAAGTCCAGCCGCCGGCGAGAGTAATTTGCTAAAAGTAGCGCCTTATCTTACCAGGACAGGGGCGCTACTTTTTTTTGTGTCTGATGAGAGTAACAAACAACAAGAGTAACGATGGGACAGATCATGCTCACGAACGCGAACAGATCACTGTATGTAACCATACACACCAGCTCCTTTCTGAAAGGTCCGGAAGCTGGAGTATCGCCCCTTCGGTTCCCTGGGTAAGTATATTATATTGTCAAGGTGGTGCCCCTGCGGCGGGACCAGGTGGGCCGAAAGGAACCGGCAGTACTAACAGTAATAGGTGATTTCGCCGAAATGTTCGACCCACTGCTGAATAATCTCATCACTGTTGGCCTCAATCATTCTCATGATACTCCGTAAAACCTTAAACGGAAGGTCTGCGGAATTTTTTGCGAGGAGAGTTTTCCCGGTACTGGTGATCCATACTTTAGTTCCGGCAGCAGTCGCGCGTCCTTCTGCAATATGGACATGGATCGGTTCAAGAGGTTTTCCTTCGTTGGACCAGAAGTAAACAGTATAGGAGCCGATCTTAAATATTTGAGGCATTTTCAAATCCTCCCTCCTGCGAAAATTCTATGATCAGGTGGGCATTGTTCCGAAGGAGGTGCTTAAAATATTCCATTTCCAGAACTGAGTAGCCGGATATATTTTCCCAGGTGTAGTCCGGAAGATAGCAGGTAGCGTTCCGGAAGCCGCCATTGTCATCCGGGGTCTCAAAATACACTTTAACGCGTCCGTCCGGCTTCATTTCAGAGTGGGTGATCTCTGTGTCATCGTTTAAGGTCATGTATGGGTACATCATAATAAACATTTCCTTTCTGCTACATTGCATTTTCTATATCGTCAGCGTTGTCTTTACTGAAGTCGTCATTCATAATATGCTCAATGGCATGCTGGTAAGCCAGCATCTGGGCTTCAGCATTTAATTTTGAGTTGATAAATATTGTAAAACTGTTATCTTCATTTAAGTGGACTTCTTCATGGACAGAAGTATCCATATCTATAAAATAAACACCAATGGCTTCGGTAAGTAATGGATTATTCAATTTATCAGCACCCCCTCGTCATTGTTTCCGCGTTCCTGTTCTTTTAGAGACTTCATGAATTCGATATGGGCCCGCAGGCGTTCCGGCGGGATGTCTCTGGCCACCTTAAAGAGCGTGCGGAGCTCCGGGTTTTCAAAGGCCTCCTGAGCGATCTGGCGGGTCTCGTCGTTTAAGTAGTAGTGGTCATCTTGATGATCATTGTGGTCTTCGACCAAATCTGCTTTTCGAGATTCCAAAATAATTTGCCATAAGCTCTATTTTATCAATTCGGGGGTATGAATTTCCTTTTAACCCAATCCGTGAAGGTAGTATATTTAACCCCTAACGCTTCGCACATATCCTGACGACTTTTCCCATATTTATCCATATAGTATTGAATGTTTTTTGCCATAATTTCTTTATTTCCAAGTCCGCTCATTGTTTGATGCCTCCTTTTATGAAGATTATATGATTATTCCGTAAAAAAATCAAGATAAACTTAAAAAATACGAAAAAACCGTTGACACTACGATTAAACCGTAGTATATTAGTGCTATAAAACGAAAGGAGGTTTTTAAATTGCAAATTATAAAATCGCAGTTTACGTTGAAAACTGCCAGAGAAATGAAAAAACTTACTCAAGAAGAGGCTGCTAAGCGGATTGGAATTAGCGTAGACACCCTTGGAAACTACGAAAGAGGAAAAAGTTATCCAGATATCCCTGTTTTACGAAAAATTGAGGAGGTATATGGAGTGCCGTATGAGCGGCTCATTTTTTACCTTTGATTACGATAAAACCGTAAATTTATTGTGATCCCAAACTCCTTAAAACGATGATACGGAGTAGGGAGGTGAGAGAAGAGCGATGAATGTGAACCGCGAAGAAATGGAAAAAAATATCAGAGGAAGTCGGACAGGTAATTGCAGACGTACAAGAAGCCAGAAAACAAAGCCGTCAGGGCAGAATGGTTTTCTCTGGCGGCTTTAACAATCAGTGTTATTCGCTTCATCATTGAGTTAGTATCGGTATCACAATACTGATGATAATTGCCAGTATAGAAGTGATTTTTTGCAAAAAGCGCGTCTTTCTTGGCACTTTCAGCTTCTGACCTGACAAAATCAAGCTGTTGTTTTAAAATGTCAAGTTCTTTGCGAGCAGAAACAGCCTGTGATTTTGCATCCTGAGCTATAGAGAATAGAGACTCAACTTGTTCCTTAAATAAGGCGAGATTTTCTTTGGAGGTATTGGTTTGCTTGATGGCCTGATCAGCATGAAGGGCTGCTGATTGTGCAATCTTATCAATAGCTTCGACCTGCTGTATTAAGGCTGCGTTTTGTGCTTCAAACTTGGGGCTAAAATGTTCAATGAGACGCGTAGAATCTGGAAGCATGGCTTCATGAAAGTGTTTCCATCTCTTCTTTGGACAGTTGCCTCTCCGGTTCAGAAAAAGGCATAGGCTGAGACAAAAGTTTTTCAGCATCTAGAATTTCAGGATGATTGATTGCCGGATCATCCGGAGGGGAAACAAGAAACGACTTGATATCAGGCATGCGGTTCTCTCCTTTTTGCTTGGTGTGGAAATGTCTGTGAGAAAAGTATAAAGGAGAATACAAAAAGAAGACAAGTAGGAGAGTTTTCCAGTGTGACCATCGAGGAGCTGATGAAGTAGGGCAACAAGTACAACCATCCTTGCATAGTATCAACCAGGAGGTGAGGCGATTTGACCATTACATACACCAATATCATCAAAACAGAAGGTGGAGAAGTAAAGTTCTCGGCCCTTCCGGCAGAAGAGAGGAAAAGGATCTCCAACATGATGCGCCGTAAGCCGCTGGAACAGTTTGGTGATGTCAGAGTACGTCCTCCCGCTTAACGGCGGGCCAGATGGACAAGCACAGGGAGGTGAGGACGATGAGAAGGAGACCAAAGCGGCCGACCGATGAGCAGGCGATGCTGATCGCAAAGACCGGGCTGGTGGCCAGGGACTGGCTGGTCCTGTGGGAATCCGGAAGCCAGATGTGCCTGGTGCATCGGGGAA
>VOFJ01002178.1_pt1 | contig 12376 bp, 14 predicted proteins | sample 5384081 | NCBI WGS metagenome assembly VOFJ01 (sample SAMN12384729, study PRJNA508395) | human gut metagenome | isolation source: healthy gut I | host: Homo sapiens | reverse complement strand
TCGGTATGCTTCGTTCAGTTACGTATTGCTTGAGTTTGCAAAAGAAGCATTAATTTGGGCTATACTCTTCCATCGTATTTGTCACGTACTATGGGTATGGAAAGAACTACGCATCTATGTCTTGTGACAATGTTTGGGTATGGTCTGAAAACGCGGGGAGACTTGATCCGCGCCAGAGCATTACAGGTAGTGTAACATCGGCATACTATGCTCCCATGCGCACTATTTCGGGCGGTAAACATTAACATTAAACAATTAGCAATTATTGAATATGAAAAAATATATATAAATTAATATTAGGGGTTTGTCTCTCTTCATCCGTTCTGATAACGGGATGTATTGAAGAAACGCTTCTACAGGTAGCAACTTTGAAAACCAGTTGGGTGCCTCGTCAAAAGCACAAACATTATTATGGGCAATGCCTGCCTATTTTAATACATACGGGTATTGCCTAAACGTCCAGGACCTTAATACCATTTCCAACTTCATCATAGAAGTGATGATTGGTCGAGGAGTCTCTTAGTCTTCATACTTGCAGCTATTATTCAGGGCTGTCCCAATTATTCCTGACACTATTCACCGGATTTATTTATATGTATTATTACTGTAGAAGTTCAACCACCATCGTATTGACAGTCGGACTAAAGACGAGCTGAGCGTTCTCTTTTTACAAAAGCCAATTCGTAGCCCATTCAAACTACAAAATCATAACAATGTGTTCAAAGGCCTTATTTTTACGTAAAAAGTCGACAGGACTTAACAGTATAGAAGAACTGGCATATTCGCTTGCATCCCGAATATCAGGATTAAAAGTTATTACTTTGCCTGAACACGGAAATACCTGGAAAGGAATCATTCGAAATATTAGGTTCGCTCAAAAACACCAAGGAGATATCAATCACATTTTTCAACCTGAAATAGCTTATATCTCTCTATTTTTAAAAGGTAATGTAATTCTCACTTGGCATGATACAGGAACTCTATTACAATCATCATCTTTCCTAAAAGCGATTTATTAGAAAATGGTTCGGCTCATTCTGCCTAATCATTTTGCCAAACATATCACCTGTATTTCCCAATATACAGCGAATGAAATCAAACAGATAACTCAAGAGTAAAAAATAAAATCAGCATTGTCTATAATCCCTATAATGAAGTTATTCATTTTCACCCAAAAGAAATTCCGAAAAGAAAATCCTCATATCCTCCATATTGGAACAGGCATGCGCAAAAATCTGCTACGCACAATAAAAAGCATTACGCAATATACCCTGTACACTAATCATTGTAGGGATTTTTAAAACAAGAACATATAGAGCAATTAAAAAAGAATCATATCAATATAAAAATTATTTGGATATTCCCTTTCAATATATCATTAGATTATACCAAGAATGTGACATCGTCAGTTTTTCCTTCTTTATATGAAGGTTTTTTGGAATGCCTATAATAGAGGCCAATGCTACTGGAAGAGTTTTACTAACCAGCAAAATAACTTCTATCCCAGAAATAGCAGCAAATACAGCCCACTATATCAATCCTTATGATGTAAGCTCCATTAGAAAAGGATTTCAAAAACTTATCTCAGATGATAAATATAGGGAAAAAATTAATTTTACGAGGCATTGCAAATGCCAAGAGGTTTACAATTAAACACATAACGGAAGAATATGAAAACATTTACAATAGCTAAGCCTATCTCCATAAGCATAGACAACTTCTATATACAAGTACTTCCTTTTATATTATTTTTCATTTCTATTTTTTTTGACTCAGCAAATGGATACATCCAGGAATTTAAAGGAGTGCATTCACCAATCGGAATAGCTTTTAGAGGATTCATATTATGCCTAACTATGAAGTTTTTTTACTAAAAAATTTAAGCACATTATTAACTCTCTTATTTTGGATTATTACAATCCTAATTTCAATGGCATTTGCTATCTGGTCTTTTACAGGAAAAATATATAGATGCAGCAATGGACATAGACTATCTATTCAAGTTTATCTACACCTTCTGCATCCTTTTTTATTTTTATTATTACCGTAAAGTATTCAGCCTTGAGAAATTAATCAGACTTGTTGTTTATACAACTTCACTTATAGGTGCAATTAATATATTCTCTATGATTACACAAACCGGGATTCTTTCATACAGTGATAAATTTGGATTCGGATACTCTGGATATTACGCAGACGGCAATGCATTGGGAGTATATATGGTTCTAGCTGTATTACTTTGTATTTGGTATTCCTTTACAAACGGAATGTATTTTATTTTTTACTGACATTTATTGCATCAGTCGGAACAATTCTTATCGGTTCTCGTGTCGGTATTATTGAATTCTGACAGATTGGGGACTTTTCTTAGGCTATTTCTTTTTTTCAAAGACAGCCTTATTCTGCTCCCGATGGCGAACCCGGATACTTATAATATTTTGTATGTCAATCGCTATCGTATATTCTGCTATCATAACATATGAAACTATTATTCAATATGATAATTTTACACTTGAACGCTTTTCAGCTAATTCGTTAGTATCATCAAGAGAGCAATTGGTCAATACCGGTAAACAAGTTATTTCTGAATTCAACTTAACAGAGGTTCTTTGGGGTAAGGGTATTTCAGGAGGACGATTCGCCGTAGCAAGCATATACGACCCAGAAGAAAAAAAGTAAAAAATATAGAATCTGATTTTTTACGATATCATATTATCCTTCGGATTTGTTCTGGGAGGACTTATCATCCTTGCACAACTTTTTTTAGTATTCCAGTTCATCCGACCTTTTTTTAAAAAAGAAGTCGGAATTCTTTATCATTTATAACAAGTATAGGAAGTATACTATGGTTAGAATCGCCTATACAGCAGGACATGCTTTTTTTTCAACTCAATTAGCTCCACTGTTAGGGAGTTTACTGGGTAATTAGTAATCATCTTTATTTTAATCATGATATCCAATAAAAAGTAAAAAATATCCTAACTATAGGAACTGACACAAACGGCAAAGGAGGGATTGCAATCCTCATACAATCTTATTCAAAGATGTTCAAGAAATTTAATTTCATTGCTTCACATCAAGAAGGAAATCTGTTTAAGAAAACAGCATTAAGCATATCTGCCTTATTACGATGTTGCTATTATTGTATATTCAAACCAATCCGAATTGTGCATATACATACAGCATCATTTACTGATTTTTATCGTCAATCGATTTATGTATTTTTGTGCTAAAGTTTTCAGAAAAAAAGTCATTTTTACATATACATGGAGCAAAATTTGAACAATTCTACGAGAATCACCAAATCTTTTTGTTCGATTTGTCTGCCATAAAGCAGATGTATTGGTGACTGTTTCTAATTATTTTATCGATTATTTAAAAGAACAAAAAAACTCAATGATAATATTTTTCTCCTTCCCAATGTCACCTATAAGCCCAGTGTTGGTCCCATTAAAAAGAACGACCAAAAAGCTCCATCTTCTTTTCATTGGAGCCATAGATAGTAGAAAAGGAATATTTGATGTATTAGAATGTTTTATGCGAAAAACAAAGAAATGTTGCAAAACAAAAATTATCTACCATATTGAGGTACAGGAGATACAAAAACTATGAATGAATTCATACAGCAACATCAACTTTCTTCTTTTTATCAAATACCATGGATGGTAGACAATGAAAGAAAAGAAAAAATTATTCCGAACTGCTGACATATTTGTCCATCCTTCTATTTTTGAATCATTTGGTATATCCATTCTTGAAGCCATGTCCTACCAACTGCCCATAATTGCAACACCAGTTGGAGGTATTACAGATCTTGTTGAAAACAATGTTAACGGTATTCTTATTGAACCTGGAAATAAGAAACAACTTTACGAAGCAATCCTATTTTTGATCGATCATCCAGAATATCTTTCAGAAATGGGACATCAATCTGGAAAGAAAGCAGAAAAATTCTATCCTCCAGCAATAGAAAAACAATTGATCATCTATATCAATCATTAGAAAAATAGAACTACATTTTTCTAAATTCAATCTATAATTCAACATATATTAATCAATAAAAATTCATATGAATATTTTTATCAAGTCAGTTCTTATAAAAATTGCAACTCCATTCTCCCCTTTATTAAAGAAATTTCCCAATATAATTTGGAAGATCAGATATTGTAAAGATTATAAAAAGTTCCCCAATCTAAAGAAGCCACAGTCATTTATGGAAAAAATTCTATGGCTATCACTTTATTCTGACACTTCTATGTGGAGTAAATTAGCCGACAAATACAGAGTAAGAGAATATGTGATTGATAGATGCGGAGAACAATATGTAAACAAAATTTATGGTATATACAATTCAGCTATAGAAATCGACTATAGCCTATTGCCAAAATCCTTTGTATTAAAAACGACAAATAGCTGTGCAACAAATATTATAGTAAAGGATAAAAAATATCCTAAATATAAAAGAGACAAATCATAAATTAAATAAATGGTTAAAATTTCCATATGGAGAATTAACCGGACAATTACATTATACACAGATAGAACCTCTTATTATTGCAGAAAAATTTATGGAGCAGACAAAAAAAAGCGAACAATCACTCATCGATTACAAATTTTTTTGCTTTAATGGAGTTCCTAAATATGTCGTTATTTATTCAGACAGGGAAGAAAACACACATAATTATTCGGTTATGGTTTATGACATGGATTGAATGCCTATCCTGAATTTGTAAATTCTCGCTGTCCGATATCAGATATAATTCCTCGTCCAAGCGCATTAGAAGAAATGATATCAATTGCTTCACGTTTATCTGAACCCTTTCCTTTCGTTAGAGTAGATTTATATCTTATCAACGGATCCCCTATCTTTGGAGAAATGACTTTTTACTCCGACGTCATCAGTAATATTACCCCGAACTGACAGATCAAATGAGTAAATGGATTGACATCACCAGTTTAAAAACAGCAACTATGATAGTAAAAATCAGAGAAATAATCAGAGACTGTATCACCTTCGGGATGCATTTTATTTATACACGAATCTATCAAATGAATATTGATAAAAGCGCAAAACTTTCATTTGGTGCCAAACTCGATAAAAGTAATCCCAAAGGAGTACACATTGGAGAAGAAAGCTTCATTGCATCTGGAGCTGTTATTTTAGCTCATGACTTTTCCAAACCTGCTAAAGCCGACACCTACATTGGTAAACGTTGCTTTATTGGCGTAAATGCGATCATCATGTGTGGAGTAAAAGTTAACGATAACGTAATTGTCGGAAGCGGATCTGTCGTTACAAAAAGATATACCTGCCAACTGCATCGTAGCCGGTAATCCTGCCAGAATAATCAAAGAAGGTATTCAGACCAAAAAATTCGGACAATTAATGCAACAATCATGAACGACAACAGAATACAACTAAACGGAATAAAAAGTCCACCCCTTTTCCCTCAGATTCCAGTTTGCTGGAATATGTGGAGGAACATAAAGGGATATTAGTAGCGATAAATGCGGAGAAGATACTGCATGCGAACGAGCAAATACAAGATATTGTAAACAGGAATATTGGATATTGCGATGGCATAGGAGCAGTTATGGCAGTGCGGCAGCACGGAGCCGTGGATGCCGTCAAGATCGCGGGATGCGAACTGTGGTTGAAGATTATAACAACTCTGTATCAAAAAGAAAAAACCTTCTACTTGGTCGGGAGTAAACAGCCCGTAATAGAGAAGACCATCTCCCGATTGAAAGAAGACTTTCCCGGAATACAGATAACGGGGTACCGTAACGGATACATACAAACAGAGACAGAACAGGAAGAACTGATCGAAGACATCAAGACAAAACAGCCGGATGTCATATTCGTTGCAATGGGATCACCCAAACAAGAGTTATTGATGGAAAAAAAATGTATCAGGCACATCCCGCAATTTACCAAGGGTTAGGAGGAAGTTTCGACGTCTATACAGGGAACGTGAAACGAGCACCCGAATGGTGGATAAAGCACAATCTCGAATTTGCATACCGCCTATTGAAACAACCTTCGCGCATCAAACGACAAAAATACATTTAATCAAATTCTTGATACTGGTCAAGACTGGAAAAATCTAAACAGAAACAACATGAAGAAAATAATGCTCGTCTTCGGTACCCGTCCTGAAGCAATTAAAATGGCACCATTAGTAAAAAGCTTTCCAACAGAAAAAAATAAATTTGAAACCATCGTCTGTGTTACCGGACAACACAGGAAAATGCTGGACCAAGTCCTAAAAGCTTTTTAATATCCGACCCGATTACGATCTCAACATAATGAGGCAAGGACAGGACCTATACGATATAACAGCCCGGGTACTGACAGGAATGAGAGGAGTTCTGCAGGAAGCGAAACCAGATATCGTCCTGGTCCATGGAGATACCACAACTTCGACAGCTTCAGCACTCGCGGCCTTCTACCAACAAATACCGGTCGGTCATGTAGAAGCAGGGTTACGCACGCACAACATCTACAGTCCTTGGCCGGAAGAAATGAATACCCAACTTAAGCAACTTGACACCGAACTGATGTCTGCAGGTTATAAAAACAACTCCACTTGCCGAACAAAACAGCCGCAAACTGGTTTTAATAACAGGTCATCGCCGGGAAAACTTCGGCGATGGATTTATCCAAATATGCCGGGCAATAAAGACTCGGCAGAGCTGTATGCGGAGGTAGACTTTGTCTACCCTATGCACTTGAACCCAAATGTAAGGAAGCCCATTCACGAAATATTCGGAAATGCTTATCTCCCTAACCTGTTCTTTATAGAGCCTTTGGAGTATCTTCCTTTCGTCTATCTAATGGAGAAGTCGACACTTGTCCTAACCGATAGCGGAGGCATACAAGAAGAGGCTCCGGGTTTGGGAAAACCGGTGCTTGTCATGCGTGACACAACAGAACGGCCGGAAGCACTTGACGCAGGGACAGTGAAGTTAGTAGGAACAGATTACGCCCAGATTGTAACTGAAGTGTCCCACTTACTGGATGACAATACCTATTATAACCGTATGAGCCAAGCAGTAAACCCCTATGGAGACGGAACTGCAAGCCAACGAATCGTTCAAACAATAGAAAAAGTAATATGAAAAATCTTGACAAAAAACAAGCTGTATTATGCCATCGAAAGCCGTTAGGTCGTCAAAGGACAAGACAACGGTATCTGCCACAATGTATCATTGGATTCCTGCTCCTGCTAATATCAATTGCCATACAGGCACAAATCCCACAGGAATTAATTGATAAAGCCCGTGCTGCCGGGATGACAGAGGAACAAATACAAAGAGAAATAGCCAAACACAGGACAGAACAAACCGGTATCAACCAAATCATTAAGCCTGCTACAGAAAATACCGTATCCGACCGTTCCCATCCTACTCAGCAAGCACTTCTCCCACTGACAGAGCAACGCGACGAACATAAACCAAAGCAGCCTTTGGAAAATATTGTTTTTGGGCGTGAGATCTTTTCCGATAAGAATTTGACATTCGAACCGGATCTGAATATGCCGACGCCTAAAAATTATGTTCTATCAGCAGGAGACGAGTTGCTGATCAATGTATGGGGAGATTCGAACTGAACTTGAAACTCAGTATTTCTCCCGACGGAACGATCTTGATCCCCAATGTCGGTCCCGTATCCCTAAGCGGACTGACTATCGAGGCGGCAGAGAATCGCATCCGGCAGGAATTGGGTAAAATCATGGCAACGCTTGACGGCAGTCAACCTAACACATTCGTTTCTGTCGGACTGGGGCAAATTCGCAGCATTAAAGTCAATATTGTCGGCGAAGCCGTCGCACCCGGGACCTATACACTCTCATCTCTCGCCACGCTTTTCAACGCCCTTTATGCAGCAGGAGGAGTAAACGATATCGGATCACTGAGAAACATAAAAGTATACCGGAACAGCAAAGAGATCGCCAGCCTCGATGTATACGACTATCTGCTGAATGGTAAATATGAAACGAATATACGTCTGGAAGACAACGACATGATCATTATCGGTCCCTACGAACAGCTTGTCACCGCCGGTGGTAAAGTGAAAAGAGACCGTACATACGAACTTCGACGAGGAGAGACACTTGCCGACCTGCTCGACATGGCAGGTGGTTTTACAGGAGATGCCTACACTGGCAGTATACGAGTGAAACGCAAAGCCGGCGACCGCTACAAGATTGCCACAGTTAACGAAGAACAATTCCAAACATTTGTGCTGCAAGACGGCGATTCGCTGATGGTGGATTCAGTCATCCCCTACTACGATAACCGAATCATCATTTCCGGTGCAGTCTGGCGTCCTGGCGAATATGAGTTGAGTCCGGACGTACATACTGTCAAACAATTGATAGAACAGGCTTCGGGACTTAAAGGAGACGAATTTGTAGGACGCGCACAGATCACAAGGCTCAACCCAGACTTCACCAGTTCGGTTATCGCCATCAATATTGTAGACATTTTGAACGGGAAGGTTCCTGACATCGAACTACAGAAGGAGGACCAACTATATATCCCTTCCCTGTTTGACCTCCATGAACCTTATACCGTCAAAGTGAGCGGAGCAGTCAACGCTCCCGATACCGTATTGCCCTTCCGCAAGAATCTGACAGTAGAGGATGTTATCGTCCTCGCCGGCGGCCTGCGCGAAGCAGCCTCAATCATCAACGTAGAAGTGGCACGACGGCTCAAAGATCCGTCCGCCACCCGGAGCAGTAACCAGACAGCCGAGACATTTAACTTCACCCTCGACGAAGGACTGGCAGTAACCTCCGGCGATACGCTTTTACCCTCGAACTATTCGACGAAGTATTCGTCCGTTTCTCACCCGGTTACCAAAAGCAACAAGTAGTGAAAGTCGGGAGGCGAGTATTACTTTTTGCCGGCAACTATACTTTAAAGAAAAGAATACGCGTTTAAGCGAACTGATTGCACAATCGGGCGGCATCACTCGACGCCTATGTGCGGGGAGCCAGTCTAAAACGTAAACTGACGACAGATGAGTTGCGCCAAATCGAAACTCTCTTACAATTGAGTAACAATAGCAAGACAAAGCCGTGACTCGATCTCTGTTTCGCTTGCCAACCTGAAGGAGTATCCCGTAGGCATCGACCTACAAAAAGCGCTCGCCCATCCGGGAAGTGCCGACGACCTAGTGTTACGCGACGGAGATGTGCTTTACATCCCCCAACAGCAAAGTACGGTGAAGGTGAGCGGTTCCGTTACATATCCTAACAGTGTGACCTATACAAAAGGAATGGACGTCCGTGACTGTCTCTCACAGGCTGGCGGCTACAACGACATTGCCCGCAAATATCCCATCGTTATCTACATGAACGGAAAAGTGGCGACCACACAACGTAAAATGATTTTCTTCAAACGTTACCCCAAAGTCGAGCCTGGCTGCGAAATCGTAGTCCCCGCCAAGACACAACGCGACCGCCGAGCAAGCCTGGCAGAAATCATGAGTGTCGGCAGTTCCGTCACCTCAATGGCAGCAATGATAACATCAATGATCAATCTTTTAAAGTAAATAAATGGACAAGAACAATCATACCCCATCGTCTCCACAATCGGAGATCGATTTGATCGCCCTCTCCGGCTACCTGTGGAAAAAACGACGTTTCTTCATAAAATGCTGCGGAATTGCAACAGTGGCGGGACTCATCATTGCTTTCAGCATACCCAAAGAATTCACCACAACGGTGAAACTGGCTCCCGAAAACCACCGATGCCACAAGCAAGATGAGCAACCTCGGCGGACTGGCAGCCATGGCAGGAATAGACCTCGGTTCAGCCTCCGGACAGGATGCTTTGTCACCCAACCTCTATCCCGATATTGTGCACAGCACACCTTTTCTGTTGGAACTTTTCCCTGAAAAGGTAACCGACAAGGAGAAAAAGTACACGACTACTCTATATGATTACATAGCCGGCCATCAGCGCTTCGCTTGGTGGAGCATCCTTATGAAAGCGCCCCTAAAAGGAATAGCAGCCCTCCGTTCGTTCTTCTCCGGTAACGAAGAGAACGATGGAGATCTCAATCCCTTCCAACTCACCCACAAGCAAGAGGATGTACTGAAAAACCTACGCCAGCGCATCACCGTCTATGTCGATAAAAAACACAAGTCGTTACTCTCGGTGTCAGCATGCAAGACCCGCTGATCTCAGCAGACGTGGCGCACAGTATCGTGATAAAGTTACAGACCTATATCACACATTACCGGACGCAGAAAGCAAAGAAAGATCTGGAATTTACAGAAAAAGTGCTAAAAGAATCCCGCAGTGCCTATTACAAAGCACAGCAGGCTTATGCAGCTTTTGAAGACGGTAACAAGAACATTATCTCCGCCAGTTACCGCACCGAGCAAGAGCGTTTACGCAACGAAATGACTCTTACGTTCAATGTATATAACACGTTAGCGCAAAAGCTCGAACAGGATAAACTCCGAGTACAGGAACAGACACCGGTCTACACCATTATCGAACCGGCAACTGTTCCTCTCAAAGCTTCCTCTCCCAAGAAATTGCTGATTTTGGTAGCATTCATCTTCCTCGCTTTCATCGGGGGATGCGGATATCTGATCATCAAGGAATATGCAAGCCCCCCGTCACCGAGATCTGAAAGGGGCTGTCCAAAAAGTCGGATAGCCCCTTTTGCTATTGTTTATTTCGGTAAAAAGTATTATCTTACCGTTGCAAAAACACAAACATTATAGCAATGGCTAAGATAGTATTTAAAGAGTTAACATCCAACCAAAATGTACTTTTTCCGGTCAGCTTATCGGAAAAGATAGCTCCCAATCATCCCGTTCGTGTTGTAAACAGTGTTGTAGACGCCTTGGATATTAGTTGTCTGCTCTGGGCATATAAAGGAGGAGGTACCAGCAGCTACCATCCCCGTATGATGCTCAAAGTTCTGTTTTATGCCTACCTGAACAATATCTATTCTTGTCGTAAAATAGAAAAGGCCTTGCAGGAGAATATTCACTTCATGTGGTTGTCTGGTAATAGTACTCCCGATTTCCGCACGATCAATGATTTCCGTGGCAAACGTTTAAAAGAACACATAAAATCGTTGTTTTCAGCCATTGTTCTGCTGTTACAGGAATCCGGCTATGTCAGTTTGGATGTACAGTATATCGATGGTACCAAAGTGGAATCAGCCTCCAACCGCTACACTTTTGTCTGGCGTGGTAGCGTGGAAAAGAACAAGGTAAAACTGGAGTCGAAAATACAGTCAATCCTTAGTGAAGTTGACAAACATATCGAGCAGGATAAACAAGAAAGGACACCGGATAGCTTACCGGATATGGATTCCTGTGGTTTGCGGGAAAAAAAGTGGGCGCTTTAAACAAACGGCTCTTCGGGATGAACAAAGCTGAGCAGAAACAAATCAAAAAGCTACAGGAAGAATATCTGCCCCGCCTTGCCAAATACGAATCGCAATTAGAGAAATTAGGGGATCGTAATTCTTTCAGTAAGACAGATGAGGATGCGACCTTCATGCGTATGAAAGAGGATCATATGAAAAACGGGCAATTGAAACCTGCCTATAACATACAGATTGCTACAGAGAATCAATTTATTACCAATCTGGGAATTTACAGGCGAGCCGGAGATACGGGAACTTTAATTTCTTTTTTGAAAGATTTTCGAGAGACTTATCATAGGCAATCCTCTATAGTAGTGGCCGATGCCGGTTATGGAAGTGAACAAAACTACGAGTTTATGGAGAATGCGGGTATAGAGGCTTTTGTCAAGTACAATTATTTCCACAAAGAGCAGAAGCGTGCCTGGAAGAAGGATGCTTTTGCCATACAGAACCTTTACTACAACCGGAAAAGGGATTATTACGTATGCCCGATGGGACAACATATGGAATATAAAGGTCAAAGGAAAAAGTAAGTCCGATTTGGGATATGTATCCATACTGAAGCGTTATCAGGCACAGAACAGCGAGGGTTGCCCGCTGAAGTCTCAATGTCATAAATCAAAGACTAACCGGATCATAGAAGTTAACTATAACCTTAACAGGTATAAACAAAAAGCACGGGAAAGACTCATGAGTGAGGAAGGTATTTATCATCGGGGCAGACGATGTACAGAACCGGAAGCTGTCTTTGCACAGATAAAGCATAACTCGGCGTGGAACCGGTTTAGATTAAGAGGGTTGGAGAAGGTAAAAACAGAATTTACCCTGGTTGCTATTGCACATAATCTAAGAAAACTGGCTAAAAAAGTCAGTTTTCTTTTGTTTTTTACTTATTTCTGCAGGATGACTTCTCGAAAAGTAATAATTGAGAAGACCAAAGATATTTTAAATATAAAAATGGATAATAAACGG
>VOFJ01003723.1_pt1 | contig 12395 bp, 14 predicted proteins | sample 5384081 | NCBI WGS metagenome assembly VOFJ01 (sample SAMN12384729, study PRJNA508395) | human gut metagenome | isolation source: healthy gut I | host: Homo sapiens | reverse complement strand
TGTTGTACTTCGTTCAGTTACGTATTGCTGCTATCCGTAAAAACCAACACCGCCTGACCCGATTCGCGGGCTACATTGACAAACTGCTGCTCGAAAAGGGCAGCCACTTCCGGGTCGGCAAATACGGTACGCAACATCTCTTTATGTGCACCACCCGGAATATAATAATCGATAAACACCGGTTTATTCTCCTGTTGCGCTTTAGCCCGAGCCTCCTCATCCGATAATTCCTGAAACGAAATTCCTCCGGCTTTTTTCAAAGCAAGAGCAGCATTGTCCAGCAATTGCTCCTTTGTTTCCGCCCCTTCATCCTGGTAAATCACTTTCCCTTTGGCATTCAAAAACAGAAAAAGCAGGACACTGTTTTATCCCATATCGCCGGGCCAACTCTTGTGTCCGCGAGGTATTCACCCGCAGATTGACAAAATGGTCATTGTAATAATCGGCCACCTCGTCCAGGTTCAATACGTTTTTCTCCAATAACAAACAAGCCTGACACCGATCGGCGGTAAAATAAATACATACCGGCTGCTCCGCTTCCTCCGCTTTTGCCAAAGCTTCTTCGAACGGCAAATCCTCGAAACGAACAGAGCGGCTATTTCTTTTTTCACTGCAGCCCGTTCCTTCGCCTTTTCGAGTGTTTCTCTTAAAGCAGAAGGATCTTGAAATACCTCCCCGGTTTTATCATTTCCAGCAAATCTCCATAAGGCATAAAAAAAGCAAACAGGGGAGGCTCGTACATCAATAAGCGCGTTTGAAATCCACTGTTTTTCGTATCGTTCGCATTCAGCCGGATTGCGATCACATTCCGCTGCAAATAATTCACCAGATCGGGTTTCGTCTGTATTCCTCTCTCCACTTTCAGGTCGATCGGTCCCACTTCGACCAGAACCAGCTTATTTTCCCGGGCTGCCTGTAAACTAGCCTGTTCCCAACTATAATCCTGAAACAAGTCGACAGCTCTCTGGGCTAATATCCGGTTTACCGGCATCAGTCCTCCCAGCCCTAATATAATCATGAATAAAATCCTCTTCATCACCGATTTATGTTTATACAAAAAGTAAACGCATAATCGCTCATTTCCTTTTTCTATTCGACAAGATTTAACATTTTTAACTTTGAAGTGATACAGAATTTTTTTCCGGTATGACCAATTTTTATTAGTTATTGGCCAATATTTCACGGAAGTTGAGACAAATATTTCATTCTTTTGCGACATTAAATAATCAGACGAATAACAAATAATGAATAACATGAATCACGATTTCCCCTCTCCTTCACGCATCGTATGGCTGGATGTCGTCCGGCTTACAGCAATGCTTATGGTGATCGGCGTACATTGTATCGATCCCTTTTACATCTCCCCGACCCTGGGAACCCTACCCGAATATAAATTCCGGGCTTCTGTATACGGCTCATTATTTCGTCCGTCGGTTCCCCTGTTTGCCATGATGACCGGATTACTCTTACTTCCGGTTAGTCAACAACCGTTAGGCGTTTTCTACAAGAAAAGAATTTTCCGGGTATTATTTCCTTTTTTTGATATGGTCGGTGCTTTACAACTTATTCCCATGGTTTACAGGAGTAGTCGGACTTCCGAAATCCATTATAGGCGATTTTTTCTGTTATGTACAAGGAAATGAATCCCAGTCTTTCAGCGATTCGCTGAAAGACATCGCCATGATCCCGTTCAATTTCAGTTTTAAGGAAAACCATATGTGGTACATTTACCTTTTGATCGGACTTTATTTGTATATGCCCTTTTTCTCAGCCTGGATCGATAAGGCCGATCGTAAAATGAAACAAACTTACTTGTGGATTTGGGTGATCAGCTTATTTCTCCCGTATATGGGCGAATATATTTCGCATTATCTCTATGGCACCGCCACCTGGAACGAATTCGGGACACTATATTATTTTGCAGGTTTCAACGGTTATCTCCTGCTCGGGCATTATGTCAAACAAGGAAATTCCTGGTCCGTCGGAAAAACACTGCTTCTATCCGCTCTCTTATTTGCAGCCGGCTATTCCGTCACTTTTACCGGTTTTAGTGCAGCAGCCCATAATCCGGCAGCTACCGAATCGGATATGGAATTATTCTTCACTTTTTGCAGCCCTAACGTGTTATGTATGACTCTGGCGGTTTTTCTGGCTTTGCAAAAAGTAGTCGTCTCTACGCCCGCCCTCATCCGTTCGCTCGCCAATATCACGAAATGTGGTTTCGGCATTTACATGGTACATTATTTTCTGGTCGGCCCGGCCTTTTACTGATCGGTAATTTCAATCTGCAGATTCCGCTACAGGTGCCGGTAATGGCAATTTTATTTTCCTGTGTGCGTGGGGATTCACGGCCTTGATGTATCGCATACTGGGTAGAAAGGCTCGTTGGATTTATGGGATAAAATTTATGTGCTGATGTGCTCATTATGGAGTAACTCCCGGGAGCACATCAGCACATGGTTATTATATTAATCGAACATCCGTCCCGGACAATTAGCAATCACTTTCCTCATACGCAAAAACCTGCTCATAGGTCAGGGAAGTCGATGCCGAACTTCCATCCATGATATTACAGGAATTATAATAAATCACCGGAGCCTGTTTATCATCCGAATAAGTATTCTTTTTCAAAGCAATAGGCCCTAATTCATAAGTATAAGTATCCGAACAAAAAATCTACATCTCCGTTAACAAAGGGAATTCCCGAATAAGTACTGAACACCGTAGGCATTAATCCGAAATGTGTACCCAGATAATATTCATAGCCCCCTTTATTGATCGAGAATATCGAACTCACAGTAAGAGTAATGCCTACTTCCCTATACGAAAGTAAAACTTACTTCATCAGCTGTAGCAACCGGATTCATTTTCAAACCGGGTACAGCGGTTCCGTTATCCAAAATATAAGCCGGAGCATAAGCATTGGTCCCATAAATTTCATCGTTTACCCAGATATTCAATATCCGGTTCGGGTCCCATAGTAAATTCTTGTTAATATAACCGGCAACTTCGCCATAAGCAGGAGTTCCCATTTCCACTCTGTTTATTCCCGGGGTAGCGAGTTTATTCCCTCGTACATCCACCGTAGCCAATTCAAAGCGAATTTTACTGTCGACGGCTACCGGATCGTCGGCATAAGTTCCCGCAAACACCTTGTTGGCCCGATCGATAAATCCCTGTAACAACCCGGTCGTTATGCCATCATACCTATTGATATTTTTATCTGTAACCAACAGATGGAAAACAACCGGAACAGTAATAGTCGGAAAATCCATTACCGGATCGGCGATCAAATGCACTTTACAAGGTTCACTTTCTATCCCATGAATAGTACATACAAATTCAACATCCGTTCCAGCCCCTTCGGTGGCCGAGAATTTCTGTCCCTCGATCGCAACTTGCCATCCCTGGTCTTAATCTGTATTTCAGATGCTTCGAAACGATCCATTTTCATTGCAGAAATCTTCGTAAACACAGAGTCTTTGACAATATGTTCCCCATCGATCACCTGTTCGATCGTCCGTTTATCTTTCACAAACGAATAAGCTTTTACAAGAAAACTCAACTGAGCTTTACCATTCGCGATCAAAACGGGACTATTGGGATAAATAGCCACCGAATCGACGGCTTCGATTCCGGGTTCGTACAGCCAGGTTTCATATTCACTCTTTTCGCACGAAAAAAAAAGCAAAACAATCAGCAAAATATAACCTATTATTTTCATCTCATTCATCATTTTAAAATTATAACATACGCCACCCGGATTTTGTTCTATTTGATTATTTTCCTGCATTTCTTCCAGCAAAGGAATAGGGAAACAGAAGCGGAAATCGTTATCTTCCAGTGTATAGACGGCTTCTTCCGGATTCTGGTAAGAATTTCTGGACCATCCCTTCTGAATCCGGATCAGATCACACCACCGCATATCGTATTCGAGGCAAAACTCTCTCCGCCGTTCATTCATAATCTCTTGTAACAAATCCGCTCCTTTGTATCCCTGATAATTTCTGATCCGATGACGTTGGAACTCTTCCAAGGCTTGCCGGGCTTCTCCTTCCTGTCCGTTACGGGCATAACTTTCAGCCTCGATCAGATACATTTCGGAAACCGGGAAAAAGTGTAACACCCCATAGGAATTCGGCAGATCCTTGAATTTACGGATAGCCTTGTTTTCGGGATTAAAGTAAAGGGAACGGCGAACATCGTTTTCATCGAACAATTCGAACAGTTCATCCCGGACAAATTCGAGCAAACCATAAGCCTCCATCGTCCCGTACATGCCCGCATCTCCGGTATACCACAAAAAGGACAATAAGGCCTGATCTTTATTTTTATATACTCCCCCCTCACTTGTCTTATAGGTTTCAAAAGGTTTGAATTCATCTATCCCCTGCAACGGATAATTTTTTCATAACCGCCTGTGCATGCATAATTGCCTGAACATAATCCTCTTTCTCGCCAGCTCCCGAACCGCCTTTAAAAAGGTAGATCTCAGCCAGCAAAGCATGGGCCAGATTCTTATCGTAAAAAATATTATAAGTCGCCCGGGGTTCTGTCTTACAATCAATGACCGTAGTCAACTCATCGATCAGAAACCGATATACCTGAGCCTGCGTTTTCCGCTGTTTATTATAACTTCCGACTGCTTGCGAATCGGTATTAAACGGTATCCCCAGTTCATTGCTGTGATAGGGAGAAAAATATTGCAACACTTTAAACAAATACCAGGCTCTCAGAAAACGGGCTTCCTGTTCGACGATATCTTTTTCTTCCTGTGAAGCACTGACATTCGCCAGTTCGTCGATAATCGTATTATAAAAACCGATATTACTGAAATAGTTTCCCCAGATCGTCCCGGGCATTGTGGTATTTTGCCAGTTCAAACTGTTTGTATACAACGCTCTTTTTATTATTAGCCATCCAATTTCCGTTCAGCCAGGTATCGGTATTCAAATCGTCACTATAAAAACCGAAAAACAAATACAAATCGTCCGTTCTCCAGGGAACGTTCGTTCCTGCCAATTCATGGGAGCTGAAAAAAGTCACGGTGTATAATTTCAAATGCGACCCCAATAAAGATTTCACATCGTCATAAGTTTTCAAGGCCAGAATATTCGAAGGTTTCACTTCCAGATATTTCTCGCACGAAGTAAAACTCAGAATCAGGGTGACATATAAGAATAATTTCTTCATCTCTTTCAATTTTAGAATCCAACATTTAAAGTAATCGTATATTTCCGGGAATTCGGATAACCGAACGAACCCATCAGTGCCGGATCGATCCCGCTATAACTGGAAATCGTAAACAGATTTTTCGCTGTAAAACTGAGCCGGGCAGTGCTGAAACCTATTTTATGCAGCCATTCGGGTTTCAGGTTATATCCCAGCGTCATACCTAGCTACAGCGGAGGTAGTTTCCTTTCTCCAATAAGATATCGTACATATAGGAAGAATAGGTGGTAAAGGCTTCCGACATAGCAGGTACATTGGTGATATCTCCCGGTTCACGCCAGCGATTCGCTTCGGAGGTGTGACGATTACGGGCATCCAGGCTTCGGAAGGTATTGAACGATTTGATTTTATGTCCGGTCTTAAACTCAAAATTAGCAGAAAAAATCAATTGTTTCCAATTGGCAGAAGTTGAAAATCCGCCCACGACCGGAGGAGTAAGATTTCCTAAATAAAAAACACCGAAGGGGTAGGCCATGTAGCTCCGCTAACCGACATATCCAAGGTTGCCTCCCCATTGCCGGTATAAGTCATTACCGCTCCGTTGATGGGATTGATTCCTGCAAACTTATACCCCATACCAACCGTTCACCGGCTGATTCTCTACAAATTGATGTGCATTACTCAAGGTTGCTTTCGGCAGATCCTTCGTCTCCTTATATAATACGTATTTTTCACTTTATTATCGTTGATCGCAATGTTCGCTTTGGCATACCATTGAAAAGATTTATTTTTCAACAGCGTTACTCCCAGATCGATTTCCCATCCGCTATTATAAATATCGGCTACATTCTCCGTCACCTCACTCCGTCCGGAAGAATAGGGTAAAAAACTTTCCGGTCGAGCACATCCCGGTGATGTTGTGGTAGTAATTCACTCCCAATTCCAACCGATAGTCGAACAGCGAAAGGTCCAGACCGACATTCATATCCTGTTTGGTCTGCCATTTTACATTCGGGTTGGGATAACTGAAAGAGGTCGGTACTGTTTGCCCGTCATAAACCACACTTTGTCCGAGGGTCATCACCACAAAAGGCAGTGCATTCTTGTCGATACTCCCCGGTATATCCGAAACCACCCCGGACAGCGAACTGGTCTACCCACATCCACCGCTTCATAAATTCCTCCCGATGCAGATTCCAGCGTAAACCGACATTCCACAACGGAGTAAACTGGTTGTCGTTTCCGATAATATCCGAACCGTCATAGCGCAATGCTCCGGTCAAAATGTATTTATCCAGGTAGGAATATGAGGCATTGGCAAAAAAGGAAGACATTTTGCTGACCGGCTTTCCTGTCCCTCCCAAGGCGTTATAATTGATTTCCGATCCGTCGATACCGTCCATTTCAGGGGAATCCGACGATCCGGTGTTCTTCGTCGAATACCGGAGAATAATTGAAGGAATTATAAGCGGTCCGCTCCTGTATTTCCTGCCCGGCAAACAAAGAGATATAATGTTTTCCGGCATATTCCCCGTATATTGAAGTGTATTCCGAAATGTATAGGCATTGGTATATCCTGTAGCCTCCCGCAAAGAGCCCTTCACCATATCATGCGGAATTTCTCCCTTGTAGGAATACCAGTTATTGATAAAATTGGTATAGGTATCCGCTCCTTCGATAATCCGGTTATGGTTGGAATTGGCATTATAAACCCCATGGGTCGTAAACATCAGGCCTTTGACGATTTCCCATTCCACCTTCAATGAAAGCTCGGCATCCAGATAACGGTTGGTATTGGTATTTCGGTTCAGATCGTCGAGAATATTGAAGGTATCCCAATCCAGCCCGTCCCGGATACTACTTTCCTTTGCATTGTAGCTGATATCGTAAGCCTTTGTACCATCCTCATTTTTCAATCGTTCATAAGGGTTGGCATACATTGCATATTCCAGTGAATTTACGCTACTGGCCGTCACCCTGTCGTTTTTCATAGTGGCCCCCAACCCACCGGTAATCCGGATTTTTTCGGAAGGATTATGGGTTAATTTAATGTTCATCCCCAACCGATCGTACTTATTATTGGGTTCGGTACCGACCTCTTTCAGGTAGTTCAAGGAAACGTAATGTTGTGTTTTCTCGTTACCTCCCGACATGCTGAAATTGTATTGCTGACTGATCGCCGTGCGATAAATTTCTTTAAACCAATCGGTATTGATTTTAGCTAATTCGCCGATCCGCCGTTCGGCCTCATCAGAAGAAATTTCTCCATAGGCTGCTTGCTGCAATAATTTAGTCACCCGCCCGGGGGTATAGATATATCCTTGCTGATCGTAAAAGATCTCGCGTTCGAACTGGATTTTCTCCGCAGTATTCATCATGTCGATGTTATTCCGGGGTCGTTCGGTAATCCCCACATTCACCGAAGCATTAAACCGGGTTTTCCCGGAAAGTCCGCTTTCGTTTCGACGACGATCACCCCGTTCGCAGCCCTGGCACCGTAAATCGCTGTAGCGGCAGCATCTTTCAATACGGTGATCGATTTGATATCGTCCGGTGCAATATTACCGATTCCGGTCGTAAAAATAGTCGCCTGCAAATCGGTAGAACCGCTTTGGATGTTGGGAATCTCTCCTTGTAACGGCATACCGTCGACAATCCACATCGGCTCGGTACTCCCCGTCAACGAATTTACCCCCACGAATCTGGATCTGTGCGTCCTGTCCGGGCCGGCCACTACTGATCATATTCAACCCCGAGATCGTACTATTCAGAATCTCGTCGATCGACTGTAATCCCCGGCCTGCAATCTGATTGGCGGTAATCGTCGCCGTCGTACCGGTCATTCGTTCTTTCCGGATCGTCTGATAACCGGTAACCACCACTTCTTCCATTTCAGCCTGATCGGGCTGCAGCCTGACTTCAATTTCCTCTTTCCCCTGTACGTTTACTTCAACTGTCCGATAACCGATAAAAGATACTTCCAGCACCTGTGCATCTCCGGCTAAAGCCAATTGAAAGCGGCCTTCGAAATCGGTCGCAGTACCCATCCGGGTACCCTTGATTTTAATCGTAGCCCCCGGCAACGGATTTCCCTGCTCGTCCCTCACTATACCCTGAATCACCCGGGAAACAGGAGGTGTGGTTTGCCGCGCAGGACCGATGACAATAATCCTGTTGCGGTCGGTTGCCACCAAACCGGTTCCCCGGATACAGGCCTCTACGGCTTGCAAAAGAGTTACCTTTTTTACATCGACAGAGACCGGTTCCTTCACCTGCTCCACTTCCTCCCGCTTAAACATCAGCTGTCGGTCGTATTGCCGGTTTAATTCCCGCAGCGCATCCAATACCGTCACCTGTTTTAATTTTAAAGACACATTGGCTTGGGTTGTGGCTTGTGAAAAAAGCCGGCCGGTCTGTTAGTAGTAGTCCTCCGATCAGCATCAGACAGCAACACCATAGTTGCCGCCAGGACAAAAAACTTTCCAAACGATTTTTTTTAGTTTCGTTTTTTTTTCATAAATTTGTACATAAAATAGTTAGACAATACCTTGTTTCTGGACAAGGTCTTTATTCCGGAGTTGCTGGCCAAAACAACTCCGGTTTATTTTTCAATCAGATGTATGATATTTCCTTCCCGGCGGAATTCCGGTCCTCCCGCTAATTCAATAGTCTCGAGCACGGTATCCAGGGATTCGTCTTTACTCATCCGTCCACTGAAAGTATGCTTTTCTTTCCTTCCTCCGTCGAATACAAATTCCACTTCATACCAGCGGGACAACATCCGCATAACCACTTCGATATCTTCTTCCTCAAAAATAAAATTCCCATATCTCCAGGCAATCGCATCCTCAGCATTGACAGCTTCCACCTGAATAGCCCCGCTTCCCTTTTCCCCAAATCGCTTCCCGTCCCGAGTCAGCACCACCGCATCACCGCCGTCTGCTACCGCCACCCGGATACTTCCAGTCAGCAAGGTCGTATATACCGATTTCTCATTACGATAAGCCTGTATATTGAATGAAGTTCCCAATACCCGGGTCTGTATCCCTCCGGCTTCCACGATAAAAGGCTGTTCAGGATTCGAGCCACCTCAAAATAAGCCTCCCGCTCAATTTCACGATACGTTCTTTTTTTTACAAATTCCACGGGATATTCCAACTCGCTGTCCGCATTCAGCCATACCCGGGGCCCGTCGCTCAAAATCAAAGCATACTCTCCCCCGATAGCGGTTACCACTTTATTGAACAGCTCTTCGGTCGCCGGACTATTTTTACTTTCATATATCAGTTGTCCGTGTTCATTTTTAATCACTGCATCCCCTGCTTCGATTCTCTGTTCTTTCTTCTGCTCCAAAGCAATCTGTTCACCGGAGTGCAGGATCAGTTTTACCTTAGCAGTCTCTGTTTGTTGTCCGGCCAGCGGCATAGCCTCCGGTACCGCCCGCACACCGGACAATTCCCACAAAACAGTCACCGCCACAGCACAGATACAAGCCGCAGCAGCCACACTCCTCCATAAGCGCACACGCCGGCTCCGTCTGCGTCCCACCAAACTCCGGACGACCGAAATTCGTATTTTCTCATAATCGGTCTCTTTTCCGATCCGTTCTTCTCCTGCTATCCGTTCGCGAATCGCCTCTCCGCGAATAATCCTTTTGTATGTCCGGCGATTCTCTTCGCTCTCGTCGAGCCAGTCCAGCAATTCCGAACGCTCCTCTTCCGTCACATTCCCCAGTTTCACCCGAATGATAATTGTAGCTAAACGATATGCCTTTTTGTAAATCCATTTCATGTCCTTTTTATATTAAGACACCGCAGAAGCAGGCAAAGGATGAATGAAAATTAAAAAAAATAAATTTTAACAACACCGCGAGCAGTCTGCCTCGAAGGGCTGAGATGGTAGCAGATTACCGCATACTCGCTCGGGGAGAAACAGTCCGGATTTATGTTGCCGAAGAACAGGTACAGAGGTGCCCCCGTCCGATTGGGCCTCCCTGGAGGATGCCGCCTATAGAACATTTTCCGAAACTTCTATCAACCACTTCTCGATATTTCGTGTCTTCGCGCTAAAGTTGACGCCTATTTTGAACACCTTGCGCCTGTCTGCCTCGAAAGGAAGGGCATAACGTTTGTCGTTGATTTGTTGTAGGGCTTCCTCTGCCGTTCCATTCAGTTCAAATTCCATTACATAGATATAGTCTGAAGTCTTCACCACGAGATCCACCCTGCCCCCTCAGCAGTACGGTACTCCGTCTCCGTGTAGAATCCTACCAGTTTGAAGACAATGAATAATACATTCTGGTAGTGACGTTCCAAGTCGGTTGCCACCTCGTAGGGCGTGTCGGCAAAGAAACTTCGCAAACGCCTGAAAAAGGCATCCGGTTGCCCCATTTCGATTTCACGGGTGAATTGTTGTATTTCGAAAGGAACTTCTATTTTGTTGAAACGGGTATAGAAAGGCATTAAAAATTTGATAAAACCTTCTTCTACCTCTTTATTCGGGAAACCAAGACGATATAGATCGAATCGTTTGTCATACCCTTTTATCGTCAGATAACCACTCTGGAAAATGACCGGGATAGGCTGCTCATCGCCATAAATACTATTCAGCACATCGGAGTTGGTTTCCTCGTTTGCCATGCGTTCCAAGTCGTAGTGGTAGCGCCTGAGCAATTCCACCAAGTAAGTCGGTGTCCCCGTTTCAAACCAGTAACTGCCGAACTTCATTTTTGAAGAAAGTATTGAGCAGGCTGAAAGGATTGTATATGCCTTCGGAATCTTCCACAAAATGATAACCGTCATAACAGGCTTTCAATTCGGCTTTGGCTTCCTCGTAAGTCATTTTCTGCGCCTCGGCTAACTCGTGTAAATCTTCCTCGAAATTGTCCTGAATTTCTTTTCCGGTAATTCCGCATAAGGCAACATAGCGTGCGTCCATGGAAATATCTATCAAGTTGTTCAAGTCGCTGAACACGCTCACTTTGCCGAATTTCGTTACTCCCGTCAGCATGGCGAATTGTATGTAGCCGTCCATCGTTTTGAGCACACCGTAGAAAGGTTTCAGCGTGTTGCGATACGCGGATTGCAACTCTTTGTTGCCGATGGCTTGCAAAAAGCGGTTTGTCGTATTCATCGACAAGGATGGCTACCCGCTGACCGGATTGCTGGCTGGCACGTTCCACAATACCCTTGAAGCGTAGGGGCGAGGGTCGTCTCCCCGGACACACCGGTGCCGTACGTAATCTCCCATTTGGACAGGGCTTCCTCAAGGATTTCGTCCAAACTGTCCGGAGCATCATATTTCCCGATATTCAGATCAAGATGTAACACAGGGCGGCGTATCCAATTCTTTTCCAGCTGCGCCATTGCTAGCCCCTCGAACAACTCCTTTTTCCCGAGGAAATAGGCTTCCAGCGTGGAAATCAGCAGGCTTTTCCCGAAACGGCGCGGACGGCTGAGGAAATAATAACTGCCCGTTTTCACCAATCGGTAAATTAAAGCCGTTTTATCGACATAGTAATAACCCTCGTTGCGGATTTTCTCGAAATTCTGAATGCCTATCGGATATATCTTGTCGCCCATGCTTGCGGATTTTTAATTGTTTTCCAAAACAAAGTTACCGATTATTTCCTGATTCCACAAATCGGGATGATTTTAATCACTATATTTGTCTTGCCAAATGAAGGTCACAGCCCATGAAAGAATATGCAGAATTGGAAAATTTTATCCGCAAGCATTATGCGGCTTTATATACTTCTGCCCTAAAGTTCGTCAAATCGGAAGCTGTCGCCCAGGATATTGTTCAGGAAATCATCATCCGCTACTGGGAAAACCAGGAAAAATACAACACAATCGAATCGATAGAGAATTTTCTCTTTGTCTCGGTTAAAAATGAAGCCCTGAATTATCTCCGGGGCATCGAAAGGGAAAACAACCGTTATGCCCGCCTCGAAAACCCGGAATCCGAGGAACCCCAGATTTTCAATTTATTCATCGAAGAAGAAACCAACCAGATGTTGCTGACCGCTATCGGCCAGCTACCGGAACAAAGTGCCCGAATCATCCGTCTGGCCTTATCCGGTTTGGAAAATAAGGAAATCTCACGTTTGCTGGATGTTTCAGTCAACACGGTAAAAACCCTCAAATACAGTGCCATCCGGAAACTGAGGGAACATTTTCAAAAAAAAAGCTATTTAGGAATATTCAGTAAATGTCCCTATAAAA
>VOFJ01001174.1_pt1 | contig 12403 bp, 21 predicted proteins | sample 5384081 | NCBI WGS metagenome assembly VOFJ01 (sample SAMN12384729, study PRJNA508395) | human gut metagenome | isolation source: healthy gut I | host: Homo sapiens | reverse complement strand
TTACGGTAGTGGACAACCCAGCAAGTGCTCATGTGTGGGCCACAAACGGAATCAAAACGTATCTGTTCGAGTCCCTCGTCCGACACCGGAGCTTTCTTTTGCTGTCCGTGAATTCGGCTGCATTTCCGGTATCGTCATTACTGCAAGCCACAACCCGAGAGAGTACAACGGATACAAAGTATACTGGGAGGACGGCGCACAGATTACACCGCCGCACGGCAGAAACATCCTCGCGGAGGTAGCAAAAGTAACCGAGTTTTCTGCCGTTAAAACGATGGAAGAAGATGATGCAAGAGCAGAAGGCCTGTTCCAGGTCATCGGAACCGATTTTGATGACCGTTACGTCGCAAAATTAAAAGAGCAGAGCATTCATCCGGAAATCATCAAAGATGCGGCAAAAGATATGAAGATCGTCTACACACCGCTTCACGGAACTGGAAATGTGCCGGTACGCCGCGTTCTGCGCGAGCTTGGCTTTAATCAGGTTTACGTTGTAAAAGAGCAGAAAGTGCCGGATGGAAACTTCCCGACGGTGGCTTACCCGAACCCGGAAGACGAGAAAGCATGGACACTGGCGCTGAAACTGGCAAAAGAAGTAGACGCTGACATCATCCTTGCAACCGACCCTGACGCAGATCGTCTCGGCGTTTATGCAAAAAGACAGCAAGACCGGCGAGTACGTAAGCTTCACCGGAAATATGTCCGGTATGCTGATCGCAGAGTACATCCTGCGCGAGCGCACCAAGAACGGAACCATGCCGGAGAACCCGGCTCTCGTTGAGACGATCGTTACCACAGATATGGCAAAAAGCAATCGCAAAGCCTACAACGTGGCACTGATCGAAGTGCTCACCGGCTTCAAATACATCGGCGAGCAGATCAAGTTCTTTTGAGCAGAGCGGTGCACACAACTATGTCTTCGGCCTGGAGGAGAGCTACGGCTGCCTGGCTGGAACATATGCAAAGAGACAAAGATGCCTGCGTGGCAGTTATGATGCTGTGCGAGGTTGCTGCATACTACAAACAGCAGGGCAAGACGCTGTGGGACGCTATGGTGGACATGTACGAAGAGTACGGCTACTACAAAGAGGGTCTTGCAACGATGACCTTAAAAGGTATCGACGGTGCAAAAGAGATCCAGACCATGATGACCAACTTCCGCGAGAACCCGCCGAAAGAGCTGGGCGGCTTCAAAGTTCTTGTCGTACGCGATTACAAAGCAGACGTACGAGTGGATCTCGTAAGCGGCGAGAAGAGCGCAACCGGACTTCCGTCCTCAACGTTCTTTACTATGAGCTGGAAAATAACGCATGGTGCTGCGTACGCCCATCCGGTACCGAGCCGAAGATCAAATTTTATTTCGGCGTAAAAGGCACATCCCTCGAAGATGCAGCCAAGAAACTGGAAAAATTAAAAAATGCAATGGTAACTGCTTAAACGCGGTGTGATATAGAAACAAAAAAAGGCCTCAGCCCGGCGGGCGGGGGCTTTTTTGGCAGAAAAATCGGCGCGGCGGATGGCGGCTGCCTTCAGACAAGGAGAAGAAAATGGCGATTTTATATTATGATGACAAAAAGCTTTTTCAGTTAAATACAGAGAAAACGACGTATGTGATCGGTCTGAGTCCGGAAGGCTACGTCGGACACGTTTACTACGGACCGCTTCTGCACGGAGAGCCGGATCTGTACCCGCTCCGCATGGACGAGCCGCCGTTCACCCCCGTCCGTCAACAAGAGAGAAAAATCTTCTTTCCTCGACCGTTTCCCGATGGAGTATCCGACCGGCGGAATCGGTGATTACCGGGAGCTGCCTGAACGTGAAAATGCACAGGGACGCATGGGATGCGAAATCCATTTTGATTCCTATGAGATCTTCAAAGGCAAACGCGCAAAATGGAAGGTCTTCCGGCTTCTTTCGGAACCGAAGAGGAAGTTGAGACACTGGAAATCACCTGCAAAGATCCGATCCTTGGACTCGTTGTTGTTCTTTCCTACTCTGTTTTTGGAAAAAAGAAAAAAACGTTATCACCAGAAGCGTCTGTGTGAAGAATGAAGGCAGCGAAACACTGAAAGTAGAGAAAATCTACAGTGCCTGCCTCGACATGGACAACGAAACTTCGAGATGATCTCCCTTCACGGATCCTGGGCAAGAGAACGCCATATCCAGCAGGGAGCACTCCGCTACGGAAAACAGCTCGTTTCCTCCGGAAAAGGTGAATCCAGCCATCAGGAGCACCCGTTCGTGGCAATGGTAACACCGGGAACCGATCAGGAGCGCGGCGAGGTTTATGCGATGCATTTCGTATACTCCGGTAACTTCATCGGCCAGGTCGAGAGATGCCAGTTCGACACCGTCCGCATGGTCATGGGTATCAATCCGGACGAGTTCTTGCTGGAACTTAAAAGCCGGCGATGAGTTCCAGGCACCGGAAGTCGTTATGGTTTACTCCGCAGAGGGACTTGGCGAAATGACGCGTTCCTATCATGCATTTTTTACCGCAGACACATGATCCGCAGCCCGTACAACCACAAAAAACGCCCGATTCTGATCAACAACTGGGAGGCAACGTACTTTGATTTGGATACCGACAAACTTCTCGATATCGCAAGAGAAGCGAAAAAAGACGGCATTGAGATGCTGGTCATGGATGACGGATGGTTCGGAAAACGAAATAAAGACGATTCTTCCCTCGGTGACTGGGTTGTCAACGCAGAGAAGATCAAAGGCGGCCTGAAGAACCTGGTCGACAAAGTCAATGAAATCGGTCTGGAGTTCGGTATCTGGTTTGAACCGGAAATGATTTCGCCGGATTCCAACCTCTACAAAGAGCACCCGGAATGGGCCATCCAGATTCCGGGAAGAGAAGCGACCGAGAGCCGCTGCCAGTACCGTGCTGGATCTCCCCGCCCGGAAGTGCAGGATTACGCATATGAGAGCGTGGCAAAAATCCTGCGCAGCGCAAACATCAAATACGTAAAATGGGATATGAACCGCCAGTTAAGCGATCTCGGCAGCACCTATCTCGATGAGGATTCCCAGCAGGAGCTGTTCCACCGCTACGTGCTCGGCATGTACGCGATGCAGGAGCGTCTGGTGCAGGAGTTCCCGGATCTGCTTCTGGAGAACTGCTCCGGCGGCGGTGCGCGTTTTGACCCGGGAATGCTCTACTACAGCCCGCAGATCTGGTGCTCCGATGACACCGATGCGATCGAGCGTCTGGAAATCCAGGAGGGAACCGCCCTCATTTACCCGCTCTGCGTAATGGGTGCACACGTCAGCGTATGCCCGAACCACACCGTCGGCCGTGTGACTCCATTCACAACGAGAGGCCATGTGGCACTGGCTGGAACATTTGGCTATGAGCTCGATATCACAAAGCTGCCGGAGGAAGATATCGGAGGAGGAGAGAAAAACTGATTCCGGAGCAGACCGCGATGTATCACAAATATCATGAACTGATCCGCGATGGAGAGTATTATCGTATTCTTTCCTACCGTGAAAACCACAGATCCGACTGCTGGGCAGTAGCTTCTGAGGATAAAAACGAAGTGCTTGTAACTTACGTACAGGTGCTGGCACAGGTAAATATGCCGTCCCGCAAGGTACGCCTGCGCGGCTTCGATCCGGCGAAAAAATACCGTCTGGAAGGAACCGACGAGGTTTACAGCGGCGAGATGCTGATGAATGCCGGATTCCGCATGAAAGATTTCTGGGGCGATTTCGTCAGCAGACTGTATCACTTTATCGCAGTGGACTAAGGAGTAACATATATGGCAAAAAGTAAGATTGGCAGATATTGCAAAGGTGGCGGGCGTCAGCGCCGTCACCGTGCATAACGCGATTACAGGACAGAAAGGGGTCAGCGATGAGATGCGCGCCCGGATTCTGGAAATTGCAAAGGAAAATGGGGTACCGCCAGCCGGGAAGCGGAGCGAGAAATACACAGGGAAAAAGCCTGCGCTGCATCGGAGTGGTGATTCCGGAACGGTATCTGGCAGAGTATACGACATTTTACTGGAAAATGTATCAGGAGATGGCACTGGCGGCGACGGAAAAGAGCTGTATGGTGACCGTGGAGATCCTGAAACAGGAGATGGAAGATGAGATGATCGTGCCGTGCATCGCCAAGGAGCAGACCGTCGATGCGCTGATCCTGATGGGAGACACGAGCCGCGATTACATCCACTATCTGAAGAAAAACGTGGATCTTCCGATCGTATTTCTGGATTTCTACGACAATGAGCTGGCAAAAGATGCCGTGATCGCAGATAACTTTCACGGAATGTATCTGATGACGGAATACCTGTATGAGCATGGCCTTACCAAGCTGGCTTTTGTCGGTTCGATTCATTTTTCCAGCAGTATCATGGATCGGTACTGCGGTTTTTCCAAGGCTGTTCTGGAACACCGCGATGTGACACCGGCGGAATGGATTCTGGAGGACCGTGATGAGCGGGGCCAGATCGAAATTCATCTCCCGGAACAGATGCCGGAAGCGTTCGTCTGCAACTGCGACCTGACCGCCGGCCTTCTGATGCTCGAGCTGGAAAAACGCGGCATCTCCGTGCCGGAGGACGTTTCCGTTGTCGGCTTCGACAATTACCTGTATCCGGGTTTCCCGGATCTCAAGATCACTTCGTATGAGATCAATACGAAGGCGATGGTAAAAGTAGCGCTCGAAAAAGCGTTGAAGCAGATCCGCGGCGCGGCATCCGGCAAAAATATGGAAATTGTCTCCGGACAGCTGGTGCCGAAAGAGAGCGTAAAGCTTTGATTTTTATAACTGAATTATAAATTAAGAAACGGGGCATTTTGAAATGCCCCGTTTTTTACATATTACATTACAACAAAGTTACTTAAAAATTGACAGTATCTAACGGAACTTATTTTTTAAGTGATTTCCAGTTGAAAAATTAATCATCTATGTTAAAATTAAGCTAAAGGACTGGGCGTGAGGGTGATAAAACACGGCGGTTCGAGAAAAAAAATTAAAAAACAAGATTCTGTCCACTAACAGAAACTTAAAAAAACAAAAAGTACAACTCATAAACAAACAATATTTTTCATGGAGGTTTCAAAAAAAATGAGCGAAGTTAAAATTATTGGAGATGCTGTCAAAAATATGCCATGGCAGGAAGGCCCGGCTGAGTTTTCCGGTGCACCGGTATGGAGATACAGCGAGAATCCGATCATTGGAAGAAATCCGGTGAAGGAAGTAGCAAGAATCTTCAACAGCGCCGTTATGCCGTACGGCGACGAGTTCATCGGAGTATTCCGTGGTGAGCAGACAAACGGAATCCCGTACATCTACCTTGGAAGAAGCAAAGATGCGATCCACTGGAATTTCGATGAGAACAAAATCCAGTTCGTTGACGAAGAAGGCAAACCGTTCATGCCGGGTTTACGCATATGACCCGCGTCTTGTAAAAGTAGAAGATACCTACTACATCATCTGGTGCCAGGACTTCTACGGTGCAGCCATCGGAATGGCAAAAACAAAAAGATTTTGAAACCTTCGTACGTGTGGAGAATCCATTCCTTCCATTCAACAGAAATGCCGTTCTCTTCCCGAGAAAAATCAACGGCAACTTCGTGATGCTGTCCCGTCCAAGCGACAGCGGCCACACACCGTTCGGTGACATCTTCCTGTCCGAGAGCCCGGATATGCTGTACTGGGGCAAACACCGCCACGTCATGAGCAAGAGCCCGGAGTGGTGGGAGTCCTTAAAGATCGGCGGCGGCGCAGCGTCCGATTGAGACCAACGAAGGATGGCTGCTGTTCTACCACGGTGTAAGCGGCACCTGCAATGGCTATGTATACAGCATCGGCGGCGCAATCCTCGACAAAGAGAATCCGTCCATCGTAAAATACCGCTGCCAGAACTTCCTTCTGACACCGGGAAGAGTGGTATGAGGAGAGAGGCTTCGTTCCGAACGTAACCTTCCGTGCGCAACCATTCACGATGCAGAGACCGGAAAGATCGCGATCTACTACGGCGCAGCCGATACGTATGTAGGACTGGCATTCACAACTGTAGATCTGATTGTAGATTATATCAAGAAAAACAGTGTCGTACGCGAGTCTGACACCGAAATTGGAAGAAGATAAGAAAGAAGGAAAGAAGGAAAGAAAAGATGCAGTCTTTGGCAAAGGAAGTAAAGCAGTAGCTTACTGGACGGATCGTTCCGTTCTGGGAGGGCTTAAGAGATGAGGAATACGGCGGATTTTACGGCTATCAGGACTTTGATCTGAAAGTGCAGAACACGTATGAGAAGGGCTGCATCTTAAACAGCAGAATTCTCTGGTTTTTCTCGAATGCGTACCTGACCTTAAAGGACGAGAAGCTGCGCGCCGATGCGGAGCATGCGTACCGCTTTATGAAACAGGCGTGTGTGGACCGCGAGTACGGTGGCGTGTTCTGGTCTGTCACCTACGACGGAAAACCGCTCGATACGACAAAGCATACGTACAATCAGGCATTTGCAATTTATGCGCTGTCTACGTATTTTTGATGCGACGGGCGACACCGAGGCGCTGGAGCTGGCAAAATCGCTGCAGCAGATCATCGAGACACACTGCACTGACGAGTACGGTTATCTCGAGGCATTTACCCGCGATTTCAAGCCGGAGAGCAATGAAAAAGCTCTCGGAGAACGGCGTCATGGCAGAGAAGACCATGAATACGCTGCTGCATGTTTTCGAAGCATATACCGAGTTGTACCGCGTGACAAAGGATCCGTTTACCGGTGACCGTCTTCGCTTTATGATGGATCTCTTCGCGGATAAAGTATATAACAAAGAAAAAAGGCCGTCAGGAAGTATTCTTCGACCGGACATGGAATACGCTGATTGATCTGTATTCTTATGGCCATGATATCGAGACTTCCTGGCTGATCGACCGGGGGTACAGAAGTGCTCGGCGATCCGGCTTACCGGGAAAAACTGCTGCCGATCACCGGAGAGATTACGGAAAATATCTACAACACGGCATACAAAAAATCATTCGCTGATGAATGAGTGCGAGCGCGGTGTGGATGATACCACAAGAGTCTGGTGGGTACAGGCAGAAGCAGTCGTTGGATTTTTAAATGCATGGCAGAAAAAACCGGAGGAAACAAAGTATCTCGATGCGGCAAAAAAGACATCTGGGGCTACATCAAAGGAATATGTGATCGACAAACGAGAGGGGTCTGAGTGGTTCTGGTGCGTGAATGCAGACGGAAGCCCGATTCATGAGCCGATTGTAGAACCGTGGAAATGCCCGTATCACAATGGACGTATGTGTATGGAAGTAATTGGGAGGTTAAAAGATGCTGAATAAACAGTATTATGTGGAAAAAGCCAAGGTAGACCGCCTTGTGGCAAGAAAAAGAACACAAAAGCAGATTTTTACAACGGTATTTATGACCGCTATGAGTATCCGGTGCTGACAAGAGAGTTCGCTCCTGTTCACTGGAGATATGATCTGGATGAGGAGACGAATCCGTACTTTATGGAGCGTCTCGGCATCAACGCTGTGATGAACTCCGGCGCGATTTATCTGAATGGAAAGTATTATCTCGTTGTCCGCGTGGAGGGCAATGACAGAAAATCTTTCTTTTGCTGTTGCAGAGAGTGATACTGGTATCGATGGATTCCATTTCTGGGATTACCCGGTTGTGCTGCCGGATACCTGCGCAGAGGAAACCAACGTTTATGACATGCGTCTGACCCAGCACGAGGACGGCTGGATTTACGGAGTGTTCTGCTCTGAGAGCAAGGACAAAAACGATCCGGATCTGTCCGCGGCTGTTGCTGAGGCTGGTATCGTAAGAACGAAAGACCTGAAGACCTGGGAGCGTCTGGACAACCTGAAAACCTTACGTTCTCCGCAGCAGAGAAACGTTGTTCTGCATCCGGAGTTCGTAGACGGAAAATATGCCTTCTACACCCGTCCGATGGATGGTTTCATTGAGACCGGAAGCGGCGGAGGAATTGGCTTCGGACTCTGCGATGATATCACACACGCTGTCATCGACGAGGAGAAGATCATCAGCAAACGTATTTATCATACCCCTGACCGAGTCCAAAAACGGTGCTGGAGCAGTGCCGATCCGAGGTAAGAAATGCTGGATCAACATTGCACACGGTGTAAGAAATACAGCAGCAGGCCTTCGCTACGTTCTGTATGTCTTCGGTACCGATCTGAACGATCCGTCCAAAGTCATTGCAGAGCCGTCCGGTGTATTCCTGGTTCCGCTTGGAAAAGAGAGAGTCGGAGACGTTTCCAACGTTGTATTTACAAACGGCGCGATTGCGCGTGAGAACGGAGAGGTTTACATCTACTATGCATCCTGCGATACAAGAATGCATGTAGCAACTACCACAATCGACAAACTCGAGGACTATCTGTTCAACACACCGCAGGATCCGCACAGATCCCCGGACTGCGTAAAACAGAGATGCGAGCTGATCTCCAAAAACCTGGAGCTGCTGAAAAACGAGAAATAAAAGCGTCCGCTGCGGCGCATGAAAAAAAGGAGCTGTTCTCTTTACGGAAACGCTCCTTTTTTTTCATGCATATTATTTGTTTTTGGGTTTCTGATCGTCGATGGAAGTTAAAATTCCATAGAAGAGGCGCGGTGCATCGGGATCTGTAAAGGTCATGAAAACCTGGAAAGTGTTTCGAGAAGAACCGAAACGTCAACGGGTTTCGCGATATGGGCGTTCATGCCGGATTCCAGTGCTTTTCGGCGGTCCTCTTCAAACGCGTTTGCCGTCATGGCGACAATCGGGATTTCCCCGCGTTTTCCCGGGAGTGCACGGATCGCTTCTGCGGCCTGATAGCCGTTCATGTTCGGCATCTGAATATCCATCAGAATAACATTGTAATAATCTTCTGGTGCGTTCTGGACTGCTTTTAAGCAGAGGGCGCCGTCTTTTACGTGCTCGGCGTGAATGCCGTTTTCTTCCAGAACGGTGAGTACAATTTCTGCATTCAGGTCATTATCCTCGGCAAGCAGCACGCGTTTTTTTCGGAAAGCGTCTGCAGGGACTGCTCGAGAATCTCGTCTTTATGCTGGTGAGCCGCAAGCTGTTCTTCGGTCGGAAGTCCAAACGTGAGGCAGACCGTAGTTATTGTTCCGGCACCGAGTTCGCTTTCCACATCGATCGTTCCGCCCATCAGATTCACGAGGGATTTGACGATCGGAAGGCCGAGGCCGGTTCCGGTGATGTGGCTTTCGGTGGAGGAATGTTCTCTTGTAAATTCTTCAAAAATATGCGGCAGATACTCTTTGCTCATGCCGATGCCGTTGTCCTTCACGGTGATGCGGTAGGAGGCAAAGCCCTTCCTTGGTGCCGGTGTCTCTTCGATTTTTACGGAAATTTTTCCGCCCTCCGGCGTATACTTGATGGAGTTGCTGATGATATTCAGCAGAATCTCCCGTATTTTTGTCCGGTCGCAGAGGATGGCATCGTGTTCCACCGTGTTGTAACAGAGATAGGAAAGATTTTTTGCTTTTTAACGAAGGCTCAAACACTGCATTCAGGGGAATTGATCAGCTCGCTGTAGCTGCCGAGCTCGATTTTCAGCGAGGCCTTACCGCTCTCAATGCGCGCCATCTCAAGCACGTAGTTGATCAGTGAGAGCAGAAAACTGCTGGAGGACTTGATTTTTTTTGCAATGTAGTCGACCGCGCGGTCCTTCTCGTCGATGTGTTTTTCCAGCAGATCCGAGAAACCGATGATGGCATTCATCGGGGTTCGGATGTCGTGGCTCATGTTGAACAGAAAACGTGTTTTTTGCTTCGTTGGCAGACTGCGCTTCCTGTACGGCTTTTTCCAGTTCTGCTGTGTGAATCTCGTCTTTATAGCGGCGCATCTGGAACTGCAGAAAACCAATAGAGGTAAGCAGGGAAAGGATGAGCCCGAGTGCAAAGGAAACAAAAACCTGCAGCGGACTGAGCCAGCCGTTTTTCGGTACAATTTCAAAATGCCAGGTGTCGTTCGGCACGGTGCAGAGAACTTCGATGGCATCGGAACGCCGGGAATTGCCGGAGTGTGCGATGGAAACGTGTTCGCCGGTGGCCGGAGAAATTTTCCAGAGTTCGTAGGTGTAGCCGGCTTCTTCCAGTGTATTCAGTTCAATTTCGTTCAGAAACGATTCCCAGTCGAGAACGAGAATCGAAAAGCCCCAGAAGGTCTGGTCACCGTTGGCATCGGTGGTATAAATCGGGTCAAAGAGCAGTGCTCCGATGTCGCCCTGCTGCAGCTCAAACGGTCCTGCAATCGTGTATTCGCCGCTCTCTTTGGCAAGGCGTGCCTCCTGTTTCCGGGCAGGATGCTCGAGCATGTTAAGTCCGAGTGCGGCTTCGTTTCCGCTCATCGGATAAATCAGTGTGACAATGCCGTCCTTTGCAAGCTCATGTGCTTTGATGACATTCTGGTCGTCCTGCATCAGCGAGGAGAGGACGGAAAACTCTTCGTCATTGACGGTATAACCGGCTTCAATCATGTGTTTCATCAGATTGATTCGGCAAGATAATGGTTTAACTGCGATTTCACGCGGCCGATGGTCGTCTGTGCGGTATAGTCAGCTTTCAGCTTTGCTTCCTTTAACTGATTCTGATATAGAAAAACGGCGCAGAGCTCGACAAGAAAAAAATGTAATAAAAAACAGCAGAAGCGCCTGAAATCGAATCTGTTTTTGCGTTAATTTTGTTTTCATATCGGATGCTCATTTAAATTCGTAATATTTCCGGCTTTTTTCAGGTGATTTTTTGAGTAAAAACGAAGGCCGGAGTTAAAAAATATTATATCGGATTTTACCCTGGGATTTCAATAAAAGAAGCGTTAAGTTTGAAAGAGAACAGGATGAAATGAATGGGAAATGTAATGCACAGGAAGAAAATTGCCAGAATGGGCAGAGAATGGAATTGCCAGATAGTTGCTCATTATATCAAAATCATTTATAATAGGGACAGACGACACAGAATGAAGGATTGACAATACAATGGACTATGTGATTTTTGACCTGGAATGGAACCAGTGTCCCTATGGAAAAGGAAAAGAGAACCCGAAGCTGCCATTTGAGATTATTGAGATCGGCGCGGTGAAGATGGATGGTGAGCGGAATGTGGTGGGAACGTTTCACCGGATTGTAAAACCGGTGGTCTACCAGCATCTCCATCACCGGACGCGCGAGGTCGTCGGACTGACAGAAGAGGATCTGCAGAACGGAATCCCATTTGCGCAGGCCGTGCAGGAATTTTTTTGCATTCTCCGGCGGTGCGTGCATGTTCGGCACCTGGGGACCGGGAGACCTGACGGAGCTCCAGCGGAACATGAAATTTTATAACCTCCCTGTCGCTGATCCGCGGGCCGATTCATTTTTACGATGTACAGAAACTGTTCGCGATCCAGTACGAAACGATGAAGAGCCGCCGGGCGCTCGAGTACGCCGCCGACTTCCTCCATCTCCCGAAGGACGAGCATTTTCATCAGGCGCTTTCGGATGCAAAATATACGGCCGACATTTTTGCGCGCGCATCGATATGGATGTTGTGCTGGCGTACGACTCGATCGACGTATATCAGAACCCGAAATCGAAAAAAGAGGAGATCCACGCCGTCTATAATGGCTACATGGCGAAATTCATCTCCCGCGAATTCGACACAAAAAGAAGAAGCCATGCACGATCCGCGAGATCTGCAGCACGCACTGCTGCATCTGCGGGAAAACGGCAAGAAAAACGCTTACGCTGGTTTTCGGCCGGCGGGAAAACTACTACTGCGTAGCCTGGTGCCCGGAGCACGGATATTTGAAAGGCAAAGCACGGATGAAACATTCGGATGAAGGAAAACTCTTCGTCGTGAAAAACCATCCGCATCAGCAGCGAACAGGAGGCGGGGGAAATCCGGCAGAAGAAAGAGAACCTGCGGAAGAAGAGGAATCAGAAGAGGAAAGAAACGTAAGAAAGGCAGAGGAAATGGAAACGGGATAAAAGGTTTCATTTCTTCTGCCTTTTAATTGGAAAACAGAGCGGATCGGTTATAATAAAAATTGAAGAAACTATCGATAAAAAGCAGGTTTGTCGGTAGTTTTCGTTATAGAAAGAAATGGGGGGCAGAGCCGAGATGATGGCGTGGAAGCGGCGGATCGGGGAAGGGCTGCGAAGAAGAGTAAAAGATCCCTTCTATCAGAATACAACATCCATTTTTGCTATGGAGAATGATCAGGTTCTTGGGCGAATTGGAGTGATCGCTCTTCTTTACGACGGCGCAGGACGGTTACCGGATGGCGTATGTGGACTGGGCTTATGGTGCTGCCGGAAGCCAGACATAAAGGCGTTGCGTGGCGTTGTTTCCAGGAGATGGAAAGACTGCAGGGAAACATGGGATTAACCAATATTATCTGATTCGG
>VOFJ01001996.1_pt1 | contig 12415 bp, 13 predicted proteins | sample 5384081 | NCBI WGS metagenome assembly VOFJ01 (sample SAMN12384729, study PRJNA508395) | human gut metagenome | isolation source: healthy gut I | host: Homo sapiens | reverse complement strand
ATTGCCGCTTTCTGGGCGAGGAAGCCTCTCACCAACACATAGTCTGTGTTGTAAGTAGAGAGGGCAAAAAGGCTAATTCCGGCGTCTGCAAGCACGCCTGTAATGCCGGCAAGAATCCCGGTTAAGGTGAATGCAAGCGTCCCACAAATTCGAAAAGCTCGCCAGCCAAGCTCTACTTGCAAAGCGGAAATAGGCACGTTTTGCTCCGGGCAGACCAACGAAAATTCATCATCTGTTATGGACAGAAAGGTATAGCCGGCTGAGTTACGTGGCTGCTGACCAGGTCTCCCCCTGCCTTAGCAAATCTAAGGCAAAACGGGTTCCAGACCCTGAATCATGCCGCATAGGGCACGTCCGCAGTCCGGAACCCGGTCCAAATTGAGTTATTGCACCGCGTTAGCCCAAGACACCCGACAGGATCTCAATCAGACTATCCACGTCGGCTTCCTCGCAGACGAGCGGCGGCAGGAAACGCAGCGTATGGGCACCCGTAGCGTTAATCACGGCACCGGCGGCCAGCGCGCGGGCAACAATATCATGCGCATCGCCCGCAGCATCATCCAAATCACAGCCGAGCATCAAGCCGCGGCCACGCACCTCGGTCACGTGCGGCAGCTTAGCCAGCTTTGCCTCCATATAGGCGCCTACCTTGGCAGCATGGTCGGCATAATCGCCGCGCACGAGCGCGGAGAGCGTCGCGGCACACGCCGTGATGGCCAAGCAGCTACCGCCAAAGGTCGAGCCATGGTCGCCCGGCTTAAACACGTCGGCAATCTCCTTCTTTGCCACGACGGCACCCATGGGCACGCCATCGGCAATGCCCTTGGCAAGGCTCATGATGTCGGGCTCCACGCCATAGGTCTGGAACGCAAATGGCTTGCCGGAGCGGAAGATGCCGCACTGAACCTCGTCGGCGATAAGCACGGCGCCCACTTCGTGTGCCAGGTCGCGCGCTGCCGCCATAAACTCCTCGGTCATGGGTGCACGCCACTCTCACCTTGGATCGGTTCGAGCATTACAGCGCAAATATCACTGCCCAGCTGCTTAAAGATCGCACGCAGCTCATCGACATCGTTGGGCGTGCAGGCCACAAAGCCACCCGGCAGCGGGCGGAAGCTGTCCTGCAGCCAATCCTGCATGGTGGCGGCAATGGTCTCGAGCGTACGGCCGTGGAAGCCGCCGCGCATGCACACGATGGTGTTGCCGCCATTACCGGCACGCTTGGCGTACAGGCGCGCGAGCTTCATCGAGCCCTCGTTGGCCTCGGCGCCAGAGTTGGCAAAGAAGGTCTCCCAAACCTGCTCATCCGCAGCCGGGGCACCAAGAGCAGCTGCCGTGGTCTCATCGCCGGCGGCAATGGCATCGGCAAGCACGCGCGCACCATCTACGTCGTCGTTAGCAAGCTTGGACAGCAGCGCCGCGACCTGTCCGCGCTGCTCAATGTAGAAGTAATTGGAGACATGCATGAGCTTTTTGGTCTGTGCCTCGAGCGCCGAGAGCACAGCCGGGTCGCCATGACCTAGGCTGCACACGCCGATGCCGGCAAGAAAGTCGAGGTACTCACGGCCATCGTCGCCGGTGAGCTTCATGCCGTGACCCTCGACAAACTCGACCGGAGAGCGGCCAAAGGTATGCATAACGTAATGGGATTCAAGCGATTGCTGAGCTGCAAGTGACATGGGATGCCTTTCGTTGGGCGCCGGACGGCGCGGGGCTATGGGTGCAGGAATGGGGCGGCTGCGGGTCAGCTAGACCGTCTGAAGCTTCTCGACCTCGTCAAGGTTTTCGGTCAGACGCGCAGCAAACGTCGAAAGCGGATGCGGATGCGTATCGAACTCGTAAGCCGTCTCGGTGGAATGGATCACGGTGCCGACGCCGGCATCGGTCAGCAGCTCCAGGAGCAGCGAATGCGGCGTAGTACCGTTAATGATGTGAGCACGAAATACGCCGCCGGCAAGCGCATCGACGGCCGCGCGCAGTTTGGGAATCATGCCCTTATCGACCTCGCCGCCGTAGAGCATCTCGTTAACCTCGTCGAGCGTTAGGTTGGAGATAAGCGAGTCCTTGTCGCTAAAGTCCTTGTACAGGCCATCGACATCGGTCAAAAAGATCGCCTTATGCGCGTGGAGCGCCGCAGCAACGGCACCGGCGGCGGTATCGGCGTTGATGTTGAAGAAACCGCCGTCCTCCCCCGCCGCGACGGTAGCGATGACGGGGATGTACTCGCTGTCGAGTAAGCGCTCGATATAGTCGGTGTTGACGTGCGTCACTTTGCCCACGCGACCGAGCTCGGGGTCGAGCGGCTCGGCGATGAGCGTGCCGGCATCGCTGCCCGACACGCCCACGGCCAGGTTGCCGTGGTGGTTGATGGCAGCAACCAGCTCCTGGTTAACCTTGCCGCCCAGCACCTCACGCACGATATCCATAGTCGCAGGCGTAGTCACGCGCTGGCCGTTCTTAAACTCGACGGGGATGTCGTAATGGCTCAGCGCCTCGTTGATAGCCTTGCCGCCGCCGTGCACGATGACGGGGCGCATACCGATGATCTTGAGCAAAACGATGTCGCTCATCACGTCGCGGCGCAGCTGCTCATCAACCATGGCGGCTCCGCCATATTTGATAACAACCGTCTTGCCGGTCAGGTTCTTAATCCACGGCAGCGCTTCGAACAGCAGCTGCGCGGTTGCTTCGTTGGATTCGCTCGAACGACAATCGCGTGCGAATTTCATAATCTGCCTCGTCTTTCGTATCGTTATCGCGCCGTGCTCCGCTGTCCGCAATCGCGGCAAGATGCGCAGCGTGCCTGGAATCTAGGAACGGTAGTCACCGTTGATGGAGATGTACTCATGCGTGAGGTCGCAGGTCCACACGGTCGTTGCCGCGTCGCCTGCGCCCAGGTCGGCCGAGATCACGATCTCGGGCGCCTCGAAACGTCGTAGAGCCTCGTCCTCGTCAAAGGGAACAGTCAGACCGTCGCGACAGACAGGCATGCCCATCATGTCGATGGAAACGTCTTCCTGATTAAACTTCACGCCGCACTTGCCGAGTGCCATGGCGACGCGGCCCCAGTTGCAGTCGTGGCCGGCGATGCAGGTCTTAACGAGCGGCGAGTTGGCAACGGCGCGAGCGGCGATATCGGCTTCCTCGTCGTTCACGGCGCCGGTAACGTTGACCGTAACAAGCTTGGATGCGCCCTCGCCATCGGCGGCGATATTGCGCGCCAGGCTCTCGCACACCTCGTGCACGGCAAATGCCAACTCGTCGAAGGCATCGGAGCCCTCGACGATAGGCTCGGCATCTGCGGCAGCGGCGCCGGAGGCAAGCATGATGCAGGTGTCGTTGGTCGAGGTGTCGGAATCGACCGTTACCTTGTTAAAGGTCTGCTTGACGGTGGAGAGTAACAGGGCGTGAAGCGCCGCCGGCTCGACGGGGGCATCGGTAGTGATGACTGCGATCATGGTGGCCATGTTGGGCATGATCATGCCTCGAGCCCCTTGCACATGCCGCCTACCGTATAGGCGTTGCCCGCATGGCCCGCAGCCTCACTGACGTAGCACACGGCGTACTCCTTGGAGTGCGTGTCGGTCGTCATGATGGCGCGAGCGGCATCGGCTCCACCGTGGGCGGAGAGCGCCTCGTAGGCAGCAGGAATGGCGGTCTCAAACGTGTCGATCGGCAGAATCTGGCCAATCACGCCCGTGGAGGCAACCAGAATCTGCTGGGGCTCGCAGCTGATGACCTGCGATGCGATGCTGCATGTCTCGCGCGCGCATGCAAGGCCGGTCTCACCCGTGGCGGCGTTGGCATTGCCAGAGTTGATCGAAACGCCGGCGATGATACCGTAGCCCTTGTCCGCACCGCCCAGGTTGGCGCGGCTCACCTGCACGGGCGCCGCGCAAAAGCGGTTGGTCGTAAACACGCCGGCGCCGGGACAGGGCTTATCGGGCACGACGAGCGCGTAATCCAGACGCTCGGGATTCTTCCGAAATCCCGCATGGATGCCTGCGGCCTTAAAGCCGGCCGCTGCCGTAACGCCACCCTCGACGGCGCGAATCTTGATATCAATCAGCTCGGTATTCATCGTCTTTATGACTCCTTATGTCAAACAAAAAACGGACATCGGTTGGTGCGCCATGCCAGTCGTAATCATGAGACCAGCTTAAGAGTGGCGCCCCACTCGATGCCCGACTACCAAATCGTTAACAATCGAATGTGCTACACCGGGCACGCCACTGTGGGCAAGCCTCGTCGCTCGTCAAAGCCAAAGACGATATTGGCGCACTGGACTGCTTGGCCCGCAGCGCCCTTGCACAGATTGTCGATGGCGCCCGTCGCCACCAGCACGCCTGCGCGCTTGTTGAACGCAAGGCCAATCTGGGCGGCGTTGGTGCCGACGACCGAAGCCGTCTTGGGCTGCTGGCCGGCGTCGAGCACGCGCACAAAGGTGCGACCGGCATAGAACTGCTTGTAATAGTCGACAACGTCCTCAAGGATCAAGGTATCGATAGCCTGCGGCGCAAGCGGCATCGTTACCGTAGAGAGTAGACCGCGCTTGAGGGGTGCCAGGTGCGGGGTAAAGACGACGCGATCTGTTAGGCCAAGGATTTGCTCGATCTCGGGCGTGTGACGATGCTTGCCTACGCCATAGGCCTCCAAGTTCTCGTCGGCGCTGCAAAAATGCGTACGAGCGTTGCAGGACTTGCCGGCACCCGTCACACCGCTGATGGCATCGACAATCACGGGACCGTTCTCGGCCACCCAGCCCGCGCGCACGGCAGGAGCGGCAGCAAGGCTCGTTGCGGTGGGATAGCAGCCGGCGCAGGCGACCAACACGGGCCTGCCAGCAGCATGGCTGGAAGCAGCGGTCTCTAAGTCCTGGCAGAACAGCTCGGGGAGGCCGAAAGCACGCGTCTTGAGCAGCTCGGGGCTCGTATGCGCGGCGGCATACCACGCCTCGAACACGGCCGGATCGCTCAGGCGGTAATCGGCCGAAAGATCAAAGCAGGAAACGTCTGCGGCAAGCAGGGCGGGCACCTGTGCCATGGCAGCCGTGTGCGGCACGGCAAGAAATACCGCATCGCAGCTCTTAAGCTCGGGGGCGTCATGCGTGGTGAAAACCAGATCGCTCACGCCAGCAAAGCTCGGATACACCGCGGACAGCGGCTGGCCGGCATCGGCGTTGGACGTAATGGCAACAAGTTCAAACTCGGGATGACCGAGCACGAGGCGAATGAGCTCGGCTCCGGCATATCCAGCCGCGCCGACGATTCCAACCTTCAAAGACATATCAGACTCCTTGTCTGTTGCGATTTATGCACCGATGCGCATTTCGCAGTGGTCGTTATGAAGTGGGTTGAAACTTTAGCACCAAAAGATGCATGAACACGTAAATGGCTTGCATATTCATGCATTGAAACAATCCCGACACATTCGCTTGAAGGAATTGACAAATGGAGCGGGCCCCGTATTGACCCAGTGCACCTTACGGTGACGTTGCAATGTGGGGCCCGCTATATGCGAGAATTTGAATTGTCGAAGCTTGCTGAGAGACTCGTTTAGAGCTCGACCGGCACCCATTCGTCGTGATTGCAGATAAAAGCCTCGGGATCCTCGACGCTAAAGAAGACGAGCGTGGGGTCGTTAGGCCCCTCATAGTGCTCGCTCAAGCGCTCAAGATGTTTCCATCCAGCCTCGCGCATATCGGGGAGCGGCCTGGTCATCCAGCCCCGCACGCCCGCGCAGGATCAACCAACCATGGCCCGGCCACCAACTCGTGGCCTCAAAGCGCTGATTTTGCAGAAGCTCCTGCCACACATCTTTGGTGAGCGCCGTCACAAACCACAGCTTGCCGTCCTGAATCTGTGCAAACGAGAACGGACGCACATGCGGCTGCCCGTCCACACTCGTCGCCAGATACCACGCCGGCACCGACGTCAGATACTCCAAAACCGTATTCAATCCGTCCACGTTTCCTCCTGTACTAGCTAGTTTGAGAGCCTGGTTTGTGCGAGCTAGAGCTCCAGGCGCTCCTCGCTGCCGTCGATATCACAGAAGCGCGCGACAATGTTGCGGACCGAAAAGAAACGCAAGGCGGCCGTCGTTGGCACTCTCGTGTTCCTCGCCGATGCCCACCATGTGCTTAAAACCCGCTTGACGCACCTTGTCGCTCGCAGCTGCGTCGTCCTCAAGTGCGGCCTCGCCGGTCAACACGATCCAGCACTCCCCCGGCTTCCAGCCCGAGAGTTCAAACTTGGGATTCGCACTCAGCTCCGCCCACACATCCTTGTCGCGCGACGTGCAAAACCACAACTTACCGTCATCGACCATGGCAAACGAAAACGGCCTCACGCGAGGCTGATGCCCATCGGCCACATCGGTCGTGGCCAGATACCACGCCGGAATGCGCCTGAGATACGAACAGGCGCGCTCAAGCTGAGCCGTGCGGTCGTTGTTGGTCATAGGGACCCCTTTCTTGCGCTCGAATCGCGCCTAAACAAGTTGAAGATTGATGACGATAGCACAGATGAGCAGCAACGCCGTCACCACCGCCGCCAACGCATCGCTGCGGCCAAATGCGAGCGCATGCAAACGTGTGCGGCCCTGCTCGCCATGATAGCAACGGGCATCCATGGCGGCCGAAAGCGTCTCGGCATGACGGAACACGCCCGTGAACAGCGGAATCGCCACACTGCCGAGCATACGCACGCCGCCGAGCGGGCCTCCCGTCACGCGCGCACCGCGGCTTGCCTGTGCATCGGCCGTCTGCTTCATCTCGGTGGCAAACTGCGGCATAAAGCGCAGCGCGATACCCATAATCATGCCGAGCTCATGCGCAGGGAGCCCCACGCGCGCAAACGGTGCGAGCAGACGCTCAAAGCCCGCGGTGAGGTCGAGCGTGGGCGTGGTGAGCGTAATGGCGCTCATGCCGGCCATCATCAGGGTCAGGCGGCACGCCATAAAGGCGGCAGAACGCAGCGAGCCCTCGCTTATCTGCAGAAAGCAGAGCTGCCACAGGATGCGCCCGCTCTGGTCGGAAAACAGGTTGAGCACTGCGACCACCACGACAATCGCCAGCAATGGTGCCATCGATGATAGGACCCGGCGCAACGGCACCCGGGACACGGCATAGATCAGCACAACGAAAATTGCGACCGGGGCCAGTCCGCGGAAGCCACTGACCGTGAGCGTCGTGATCAGAAACACAAAGCCCAAGAGCAACTTGGTTCGCGGGTCCAGGCGGTGGATTGCACTATCGCCGGGATAGTAACTGCCAAACGAAAACGCCTCCATCAGCAGCCCTCCTCTCGCGCGACCGTCTTGGATTTAGCAATGTCCGCGACGTTAGAAGGACCGCCCGAGCGACCGATTAGCAGGTCCACCAACTCGTCTGCCAGCGACTCAACCGTATAGAGGCCGTCAAAGCGTAGCGGCACGTCTGCCCTCGCAAGCGCCAGCGCCATGCGCTGGGCAGCGGGAACACCCAAGCCGATCGACTTGAGCTCATCGGCATACGCAAAAACCTGAGCGGGCGTGCCCTCGGCAAACACCGTGCCCTCGTTCATCACGACAATACGGTCGCAGCAATTGGCAAGGTCATCCATACTGTGTGAGACCATGACGACGGTCAGGCCCTCGCGATAGAGTCGATCGATGAGCCCTAAGAAATCCCTGCGCGCAGCCGGGTCGAGCCCCGCCATGGGTTCATCGAGCACCAGGACTTCGGGCTCCATGGCGAGCACGCCGGCGAATGCCACGCGCCGTTGCTGCCCGCCCGAAAGCTCAAAGGGACTCTTGTCGCCGACCGTGGACAAGGTCGAGGCCCACGCGCGAGAGCGACGACTCGACACGACGGTCGACTTCATCTTGCGGCAAGCCAAGGTTGTGCGGACCAAACGCCACGTCCTGCGCCACGGTTTCGGCAAACAGCTGACGCTCGGGATATTGAAACACCACGCCGACCTTGGCCTTAACCGCGGCGGCGTCTTTCTTGTTTGATAGATCGAGCTCCAGCGCGCGAACGGATCCCTCCTGGGGGCGAATCAAACCGTTGAGATGCTGGACCAGCGTCGACTTACCCGAACCGGTATGACCTGCCAAGCCCAGGAACTCGCCGCGACGCACCGTCAGCGATACATCGCGCAGCGCCCACGGGCTGCTGGGGTCGTTTCCCCAAAGGGCTTGTTTGTTCGATTTGCCCGCAGTGGCCGAGCGCTTGTGCCAGCGGTGGCGCTCGCGCGGACTGAGCGAATAACTGTACGAAACATGGGATAGTTCGATGACGGGCTCCGACGCGTTATCCTCGTTGTCTACCGGAACAGTGCCGTCAGCGATTTCCAACTGGGATGCGGAAGACTGTCCCGCGGTGTCTGCCCCACTTCGCTCGGCATAAGCCTGCGCAATCTCGGCGACCATATCCGCCTCGCGCACCTGCGCATGAACAGGCACGCCCTTCGTACGAAGCGCCATGCCCAGACGACACGACTCCGGCATATCCAGGTTGAGCCGTGCAAGTTCGTCCGCCCGCGTCAAGATCTCCTCGGGCGTACCGAGCATGGCAACGTGCCCCGCCTGGAAGACAGCAACGCGATCGGCCTCGGCGGCTTCTTCCATAAAGTGCGTAATCATCACGATGGTCATACCGCGATCGTGCAGCGCGTGACAAGCCTTCATAAGGCCCTTACGTCCGCGCGGATCGAGCATCGAGGAAGCCTCGTCCAAAATGAGAACGCGCGGTTCCATGGCGAGCACGCCGGCAAGCGCCACGCGTTGCTTTTGTCCGCCCGAGAAGAGCGTGGGTCTCGTGGCGCTCAAAGCCCACCAGGCCCACGCCCTTCAGCGCCTCGCGTACGCGCTGCGCAATTTGCGCCGATGGCACGCCAAGGTTTTCGGGACCGAACGCAACGTCATCTTCGACAAGCGTTGCCACCAGCTGATCGTCGGGATTCTGGAACACCATGCCCGCGGTCGAACGAATGTCGTAGACCAGCTCGGGGTCGGACGCATCCATGCCGTTGATGCGTACCGTGCCCGCATCGGGCTGCAACAGTGCATTCAGATGCTTGGCAAACGTCGACTTGCCCGACCCGTTTCCACCGAGGATGCAGAAAAACTCGCCGTCTTCGATGTTCAGATCGACGCCGTCGAGCGCCGGTGCAACACCGTCATAACTAAAGGAAACGCCCCGACACTCAATCATGCGCGACCTTTGACCTGGTCCTTCTTAGGCGTGATGAGATTAGAGACCGCCTTGTACACTGCAAGCGTCAATACCGAGTTAAGCACGGTCTTGATAAGGTTGAACGGCAGTACGGCAGGAATCATGAGCGGGGCGAAATCGCATCGGCCGAGCCATACCAGAACCATACGCCAATAGTAAGGTTTGCGACCATAGACAGCGCTGTAGCGGCAATGACGCCGAGCACCAGGCCAATCACGGCACCCTTATAGGTATGCATCTTCTGGTAGACGATAGCCGCAGGCAGAATATAGCCCAGCGTGGCAACCAAGTTCATAAGCGCACCGACCCAATCGCCCGTGGTAAGCGCATGGATAACGATAGCCATGGCGGCAACAGCAGTACCGGCACTAGGACCATACGCAAACCCGCACACCATCGCCGGCACCAGCGACGGGTCATACGTCAAAAACGGCGCCGAAGGAAGGATGGGCAGCTGCACGTACATAAACAGGGCACCCAAGGCGCACATCAGCGCCATGGTAACGAGCTGTTTGGTGCTCCACCTATTCGTGTTCTCAAAATGGATATGCTGCGACTGTTCAGACATAAGATCACCTGCCTCTTTCATCCGGACTCTAACCGTTGGTACTGGAATCTCACCAGTTCAGCCGGCATGCGAACCAACGCACACACGGGTCGCGGACTCATCGGCTCGGCCGCAGGCGTCTCGCCTGCACCACGGCGCCCCTTTGGCACCGCCCAATTTACCGCCAGTGGGGAATTCCACCCCGCCCTGAAACAGCAATTGCAAGTGTAGCACGAGCAATCGTTCGCGCAAGTATGCCAAGGGTAATTTATGGTGGGGATCAGCTGCCGCAACAACCACGTTCCCCATTCCCTCCAAAGTAGCGCGCTTTTCGCGCAAAGCGCGAAACAGCGAAAGGGACACGTATCCCCATCAACCACATTCTCCGCCCACGCCGACCTCAAGGCCGTAAACGCAGGGGATCCGGGGGCGTGACGGGGTTTCTCTCCGGAACATTCCGCAGGACGCAAAGAGGCTCCGCAGCGCGAAGCGCGATGCGGAGCCTCTTTGCATGTCCGAGGACGTTCCGGAGAGAAACCCCGTCACGCCCCCGGATTCCCGGTGGGAGTTCTAGACCTTGTCGGCCTTAGTACATACCGCCGCCCTGCTGACCAGCGGTAGCAGCAGCGATAGCGTCCTCAAGCTGAGTGTTCTTGGGCACATCGGAGACGGTGGCCTCGGTGATGAGAATCAGGCTGGCGACAGAAGCAGCGTTCTGCAGGGTGACGCGGCTGACCTTGACGGGGTCGAGGACGCCCATCTCAATCATGTCGCCCCACTCGCCGTTGGCAGAGTTGAGACCCTGGCCGGCGGGCAGCTCGGCAACCTTGTCGACCACGACAGCGCCCTCAAAGCCAGCGTTCTTGGCGATGGTAGCGACCGGAGCGGTCAGAGCCTTCTTGACGATATCGACGCCAATCTTCTCCTCGGGGTCGTCGATCTCAACGGCGTCGAGCGCAGGAGCAGCGTCCATGAAGGCGACGCCGCCACCAGCGACAATGCCCTCCTCGACAGCAGCGCGGGTAGCCTGCAGGGCGTCCTCGACGCGGTGCTTGATCTCCTTGAGCTCGGACTCGGTAGCAGCGCCGACCTTGATGACGGCAACGCCACCGGAGAGCTTGGCCAGGCGCTCCTGGAGCTTCTCGCGGTCGAAGTCAGAGGTGGTGTTCTCCATCTCGCCCTTGATCTGAGCGATGCGGGCGTCGATGGCCTCCTTGGAGCCAGCGCCGCCGATTTACCGACGGTGTTGTCCTTGGAGATGGTGACGGACTTAGCGGTACCGAGCATATCGGCGGTGATGTCAGCGACCTTCACGCCCAGCTCGTCCAGAGCGGCCTGGCCACCGGTGAGGACGGCGATGTCCTCGAGGATGCGCTTGCGGCGATCGCCGTAGCCCGGAGCCTTGACGGCGCAGACGTTGAGAGCGCCACGGATCTTGTTGAGGACCAGGGTAGGCAGAGCCTCGCCGTCGATGTCCTCAGCGATGATGAGCAGGCCACGGCCGGCGCGCTGGACAGCCTCGAGAACAGGCATGATGTCCTGGACGCTGGAGATCTTCTGGTCGGTGATGAGGATGTACGGATCCTTCATCACGGCCTCCATGCGGTCGTTGTCCGTGACGAAGTAAGCGGAGACATAGCCCTTGTCGAACTGCATGCCCTCGACGGTGTCGATGGTAATGTCGAACGTCTGGGAATCCTCGACGGTGATGACGCCGTCCTTGCCCACGACCTCCATGGCCTCGGCGATCTTCTCGCCGACCTCGGGGTCACCAGCGGAGATGGTGCCGACGGAAGCGATCTGCTCCTTGGTCTCGACCGGCTTGGCCTGCTTCTTCATCTCGGCGACGGCGGCGTTTACAGCCTTGTCGATGCCGCGACGGATGGCCAGCGGGTTGGCGCCAGCGGCGACGTTGCGCAGACCGTCGTTGACGATAGCCTGAGCGAGCAGGGTTGCGGTGGTGGTGCCGTCACCCACGGTGTCGTTGGTCTTGGTGGCGACCTCCTTCACCAGCTGAGCGCCCATGTTCTCGATGTTGTCCTCGAGCTCGATCTCCTTAGCGACGGAAACGCCGTCGTTGGTGATGGTCGGGGCACCGAACGTGCGCTGCAGAGCGACGTAACGGCCCTTGGGGCCCATGGTGACGGTAACGGCATCGGCCAGAGTGTTGACGCCCTTGGCAAGCTTAGCGCGGGCATCGGTGTTGAACGTAATGTTCTTTGCCATGGTAGGTAATCCTCCAAAAGAAATGTGACTCGCGTCGCCGCTTCCGAGTCCTATGCGGCAGGCGCGTTCAAAGACGAATCAGAGATTCTGACGAGACTAGGCCTCGACGACGGCGTAGATGTCGTCGGCGCGCATCAGCAGATACTTCTCGCCGTCGACCTTGACCTCGTTGCCACCGAACTTACCGTAGATGACAACGTCGCCGACCTGAACGTCCATGGGAATGCGCTCGCCCTTGTCGTTGACCTTGCCGGCGCCAACGGCAACGATGGTGCCGCGCTGCGGCTTCTCCTGAGCGTTGCTAGCGATGTACAGACCAGAAGCGGTCTTCTGCTCGGCCTCGTCGGGCTTGACCAGGACGCGATCTGCAAGCGGCTTCAAAGACGACATGCTTGTCTCCTCCTTTGGGCCGCGCGGTCATGCCG
>VOFJ01001906.1_pt1 | contig 12431 bp, 26 predicted proteins | sample 5384081 | NCBI WGS metagenome assembly VOFJ01 (sample SAMN12384729, study PRJNA508395) | human gut metagenome | isolation source: healthy gut I | host: Homo sapiens | reverse complement strand
AAATCATAAGGTGAACACCCGCTACATCCAGCGCGTGCCGGACGGCATGGGCACCTGGCTGGCCATCTTTTGACAACGACGGCGATGTGCATGCAGCCATTTCCAAGCGGCCGGACACCACTCCCTCACCGGCCTGCTGAAGGAAAAAAGGGAGATGAGATCTTTGCCGACTGTGACGCCATTGCACTGGAGCTGGATCTGGAAAAAGAAACTGTAAAGCAGGTGCTGCACTATGCCAAAAAGTACCATAAGAAGGTCTTTGCTGCCATTTCCAACATGAGCATCGCCGTGGAGCGCCGGGACTTTTTGCAGCAGATCGATTGCTTTGTGTGCAACCAGCAGGAAGCCGGGCTGCTCTTTTCGGACGACTACGACCACCTGAGCCCCGAGGAAATGCGCAAGGTACTGGCCGCCAATGTGCAACAGCGCCAACATTCCCAGTATGGTGATCACCATGGGCGGTCAGGGTGCCGTGTACGCCCATGCCAACGGCGGATCCGGCATCGTGCCCGCCAAGAAGGTAGACGTTCTCGACACCACCGGGGCCGGGGACGCCTTTTTCGCCGGGGCCGCCATCGGCCTCACCTACGGCAAAACTCTGGCCGAGTCCTGTGAGATCGGCAGTCGTCTGGCTGCATCGGTCATCTGCATCACCGAGAACGTCTGTCCCCGCTTCCGCCCGCTGGAATTCGGGCTGGACGTCACTGTGGTGGACTGAGAAACCGTTTTCATAAGCACCTGCTATAAAGCCATCATCTAAAAAAAGACAGAGAAGCTTTTATGCTGCCTCTGTCTTTTTTGTCTTTTCGGTTTCCACGCAGATGCGAGCCGGAAGGCCTTTTTACTTTTCCTGGATCTGCTTGCCGGTCAGGTGTTCGATCGTGATCTCGTAGAGCTGTACGCCCTTGATGGCTTTTTGGGCGATTTCTTTTTCCACCTCTTCCCTGCCGGGATAATACTTCAGGCCCAGTTCCCGCACGCGGGTCTCGGTGGCGGCCGCATCCTCGACCAGCCTGCAGCGGCCAAAGACCACTGTGCTCTGCACATAGGGGGGCCCAATCGCCCGGCTCAAAGTGCTCATTGCCATAAACGGTAAAGCAGACCTTATCGTCCTTTTTTTCAGTGCATCCACTTTATGTCCGGACTTTGCACCGTGAAAATAGATCTTATCCTGTTCCTGATCGTAGAAATAGTTGACCGGAATGGCAAATGGATAGCCGTCATCGCCGTTGACGGCCAGCACGCCCCCCCGGGACTGCTTCAGCAGATGTTTTGCGGCTTCCTCCGGGATCTCCCGGTTCGCTCTTCTCATTGGTCTGAACATCTTTGCTTTCCTTCCTGATATTGCACTTTCATCATAAGTAGTCTGCTGCCCTTTGGCGGTCAGCTTCCTTTGGTAATGCGGATCAGCGTTTTATCCAGCCTGAATGGTGCGGTTCCACGGGTTCAGGATGATGCCGCTGATCTCCGGCACGGCAAGCGCTGCATCAAACAGCTTGTCCATATCCACAAGAAAGGTGGACTGCACCGGCTCGGCACCCTTCAGTTCTTCCTCAAAGCTGGTGAATGCATACCACCAGCTTGCACCGTCGGCGGTCCGGATGGTCCGAAGCTGCATCTGCTCACTACTCAAATTGGGTTCCACCGCCACGACGAACTGGCCGTGTTCCTTCATGCGCCTCCGGATGACGGTGAGGGTGTGGGCCAGCTGTTCCTGTGTGGCCTCCTGCTGCAGGGCATACACCGCCTGCTCGATCTTTTCGTTTCCGTTCAGGCCTTCGTCTTTGGGTCGATTCATTGAAGTTGGTTCCTTTCCATTGTGTTTTGGCGGAGGGAATAAGCGCAGCTCATCACAGCAGCAGATCGAACAGACCGATCATCACCGGCATTGTGATGATGGAAAGCAGCGTGGTGAGCACATACAAACGCGCTGGAATGCGCTGCATCGCGGTCGTACAGCTGGGCCATGGAGGTAACGGTGGCGCAGGCGGGGGTAATGGCGGCAAGGTACACCGTCATGAGGATGTTTTTGCCATCAGCCACCCAGCTGGAAGCATGGCAGACCAATAGCAGCACCAGCATGACCAGCGGGCACACCACAAGCCGCAGCACGGTGGGCAGGTAGTTGCGGCGGGTACAGAACACATCCCGCAGCGGCTTTTCTGCAATGGCCATACCCGCCAGCAGCATGCCCATGGGGCCTATCATATCACCCATGGTGCTCATGGTGTTCTGCAGCGGCGCAGGCAGCGCCACACGGAACCAGTACAGCAGCGCACCGGCCGCAATGGCAATCATATTGATGTTGGAAAAACTTTTTCCAGTCCAGTGCACGGTCGCCCTGCAAAAGAGAACTGGCATGCGTCCACAGCAGGATCAGCTGTACAATGATAAATGCGCAGGAATAGATGACATACTCATCGCCCAGCAGGGCCCTGACCAGCGGGATCACCAGCGCCGCCGCGTTGCTGTAGATCACATTCACCTGTTCCACGGCATCCAGCTTCAGCGGACGGCTCAGCAGTGCACTGATCCCCAGCAGCACTACATGGATAGCCGCCGCAATAGCCATGGAGTACAAAAAGCCCCTTTGCGGATCTCTGGCGTGTCGTTGATCTGGAACGCATTGATGATGACACAGGGCGTGACCAGATATACCATAACCACCGAGAACACTTTGCTGTCACTTGCCTTCAGCAGCCCTGCTTTGACCACGGCGTAGCCCATGATCAGGATCAGGAACAGCTGCGCGATCTGCTGGGCCAAAAGAATGCTGATCTGCATTGTTTTTCCTCTTTTTCCGTCTTGTGTTGTAAAAGCCCAAAAGGAGAGCCGCCTTTCTGCAAGGCAGCTCTCCCCTTTCGATTTTATTTGCCGTTCGTCAGCCGCGCCACATGCAGCGCCAGATAGGCTGTCTCCCTCATTGGGCAGGAACACGCCGTACTTGCGCAGAATAAAGGTGCGTATTTTTTTCCGCACAGGTCACTGCCGCCGGGTAGTTCTGCTGCATCTGCTGGAACAGGAAGTCATCCTCACTGTCCATCAGCTTGCCGGAAAAAAGAACCGCTCTGCAAAATACTGCAGATGGCTCACGAACCGTGCATAGTGGATGCTCTCAGCGCTGACCGGGCAGTGCATACTGTAGGTGACGATATTGGACAGCTCACTGATGAACTGTGCCGCCCGCATGGCATCGTAGCCGGCCTGCGGGTCCTGCCGTGCATTGACGATGTGGAACGCGATATTGCCCGCTTCTTCGTCCGGAAGCTCGATGTCAAGCTTTGCCCTGACTTTTTGCAGGCCGCGCTGACCCACCGCATACTCCTTGGGATAAAAGTGCTTGATCTCCCAGAAGATGCGGTTGGTCACCACAAGGCCCCTTCTGCTGGCGCTCCACCGCAAAATGCAGATGGTCAGTCCAGCAGCAGATAGATGTGGGCTGAAAGCTTGACCCCCAGCGACTGCTCTGCATCGTCCACGATGTCCTGTGTCAGATCCAGATAGACCGCCGGAATGCTGGAAAACAGCTCCAGCATGGGCTGTGCATCCGGGTTGGACAGCGGAAGGAACACACGGTCTGAGGGCTGCCGCTCAATGGGTTCGCCGGCCTTGCGTCCATAGCCGATGCCCTTGCCCAGCAGGATGGACTCCTCGCCGCTGTCATCCTGCACCAGCACAACGCTGCTGTTCAGCACCTTTTGGATGTGCATCGGTTTCTCCTCCTACTGTTGGAAAGTTCAGACTGCCGCTCAGAAGCAGCTGGCTTTTCAGTCCAGCTCTTCGCCGTTGGAAGCAATGACCTTTTTGTACCAGTAGAAGCTGTCCTTACGGCTGCGGGCCAGAGTGCCGTTGCCCATATCATCCTGATCCACATAGATGAAGCCATAGCGCTTGGACATCTGGTTGGTGGATGCAGAGATCAGGTCGATGGGTGCCCATGTGGTGTAGCCCCACATTTCAACACCCTCATCGATGGCCTTGCCCATCTCGCTGATGTGCTGGCGGAAGTACTCCACACGGTAGGGGTCGTGGATGGAGCCGTCGGCCTCCACCACGTCCTGGCGCCCATGCCGTTCTCCACCACCATCAGCGGCTTGCGGTAACGGTCATACAGCTCGATCAGGGTGTAACGCAGGCCCTTGGGGTCGATCTGCCAGCCCCAGTCGGTGGAGGGCAGATACGGGTTCTTGACGCCCAGCACCGTATTGCCGGGGGTGCGCTCTGCGTTCGGGTCCACAGACTCGGTCATGGTCATATAGTAGCTGCAGGAAACAAAGTCCACACAGCCTGCCTTCAGGGTAGCGGCATCCTCGGGCAGCATTTCCACGTGGATGCCCTTTGCGCTCGAACATCTTGAGGATCAGGCGGGGGGGTACTCGCCCCAGACATGCACATCGGCATAGAACAGGTTTTCCAGATATTCTTTGCCTGCGTAGCCAGCTCATCGTCGGGTGCACAGGTACGGGCGTAGGTGGTGAGCTTGGTGAGCATGCAGCCCACCTTGCTGCCGGGGATGATCTCGTGGCAGTCCTTTACCACCATGGCGCTGGCCACCAGCTGGTGATGCAGAGCCTGATAGCAGGTCTCCAGCATCTTATCCTCGGGCACACGGCTGGGGATGATGCCGGCGGTGGTGAAGGGGTGGCGGATCACACTGTCCACCTCGTTGAAGGTGAGCCAGTACTTGACCTGATCCTTGTAGCGCTCAAAGCACACATGGCAGAACTTTGCAAAGCAATCGATGACGCGGCGGTCCACCCAGCCGTTGTACTTGGTAGCCAGTGCCAGCGGCATTTCGTAGTGGCTCAGCGTGACCAGCGGCTCAATGCCGTTCTTGTGCATCTCGGCAAAGAGGTCGCTGTAGAACTGCAGGCCCTTCTCGTTGGGCTGGGCTTCCTCGCCGGTGGGGGAAGATACGGGTCCATGCGATGGAAACGCGCAGCATGGTAAAGCCCATCTCGGCAAAGAGGGCAATGTCCTCCTCATAATGATGATAGAAGTCGATGCCGCGGCGCTTGGGATAATAGGTATCATCCGGGTCGGCCATGGCGGCAGCAATGTGTGCGTCGTCCATGGCAACATGGGACTTGTAATCCTTCACGTCCGTATTGGGCTTATAGGTGGCAACGTCCGCCACGCTGGGGCCCTTGCCGTCCACATTCCATGCGCCTTCTACCTGGTTTGCAGCAACAGCGCCGCCCCAGAAAAAACCTTTGGGGAAACTCATTTTACAGCCTCCAGTTTCAGCAGTGCAGCGCCGGGCACAACGGTGCCCTCGGCCACAGTCTTGATGGTGAACTCATCGGCGTTGGTCACGACGATGGGGGTAGTTACATCATAACCGTCTGCCTTGATTCCGTCAAGGTCAAATTTCATCAGCAGCTGGCCTTTCTTGACGGTCTCACCGTCCTTGACCTGCGGATCAAAGCCCTTGCCGTCGCGCTTAACGGTATCCATGCCAATGTGCATCAGCAGCTCGGCACCGGCAGCGGTCTTCATGGAAACAGCGTGCTTGGTGCCGAACACGGACTCGATCACGCCGTCTGCGGGGGCATACAGCTCGCCCTTTTCGGGCACCACAGCGATGCCGTCGCCCAGGATCTTCTGGGAGAAAACCTCGTCCTTCACCTGATCCAGTGCAATTGCCTTGCCCCTGCAGGGGGCTGCTGATGGTGGAACCCGCAGCAGCTGCGTCTGCAGCAGCCTCGGGAGCGGTCTCTGCGGTCTCGCCCTCAGCGGGAGTCTCATCCTTGTACAGGAAGAAGGACAGTGCGAAGGAGGCCACAACGGAGATCACCAGACCGATGGCAGCCCACAGAATGTTCTTGCCGTTATCCGGGTCAACGAACATGGCCATGCCAGCCAGACCGGGGCCCATGGCAACGAATGCCTTGACCTTCATCAGGCCAACGAACAGACCGCCGATGAAGCTGGAGATCACAACAGACATCATGACCTTCTTGTGCTGCAGGGTAACGCCGTACAGGGCAGGTTCGGTGATGCCGAACAGGCCGGAGATACCAGCGGAAATTGCGGTAGCGCGCAGGTTTTCGTCCTTGGTCTTCAGAGCAACGCCCAGGCAGGCACCGCCCTCGGAAATGTTGTGTGCCAGAGAAGCGGGCATGTACAGCATTTCAAAACCGGGGTCGGAAATAGAAGCAACTGCATAGGGGACCAGAGCCTTGTGCATGCCCATGGAGATCATGAAGGGCAGCACAGCAGCCAGCAGAGCAACGGCCAGCCAGCCCAGCGTGTTGTACAGAGCAAGGATCACAGTGGTCAGCAGGGCGCCGATGTTGTAACCCAGAGGTCCGAGGACGACCAGTGCCACAGGAAAGCCGATGCCGAAGCACAGCATGGGCACGAAGAACACGCGGATGGCCTTGGGGCACCACTTGTTGGCCCACTTTTCAATAAAGGACATGAAAATGACGGTCAGGATGGCCGGGAACACCTGGCCGCCGTAAGCGATGTTCTGCAGCTTGATGCCGAGGAAGTAAGCACCGCCCTCGGTAGCCAGCAGAGCGGGAAACGCTGGGGTGGATCATGGCAGCAGCCAGAGCCACAGCCACCAGCTTGTTGCAGTTGAACTTGGTTGCAGTGGTGAAGGCGACCATGACGGGCAGGTAGTACAGAGCCGCATCTGCCACGCCGACGAACACCTTATAGGCGATGTCTCCGCTGCTCATCACGCCCAGAGTGCTCAGCAGCACCATGAGGGCCTTCAGAACGCCTGCGCCTGCAATGGCGGGGACCAGCGGCTGGAAGATGCCGACCATGTAGTCCAGAATAATGCCGCCGATTTCTTTTTTTTTTGCCCTTGGGGAGCAGCGGGAGCCGCTGCCTGGCCTGCGTTGAAGGTGCCCAGCTTGAGCAGCTCATCGTACACTTCGATGACATCGTTGCCGATGACCCACCTGACACTGCGGACCGCTGGAAATAACGCCCATGACGCCGGCAGTCTTTTTTCAGGGCAGCAACATCCACCTTGGAGGTGTCTGCCAGAGTGAAGCGCAGGCGGGTGGAGCAGTGCTCGACCTGCACAACGTTCTTTTCGCCGCCAACCAGACGCAGCACGTCGGAGGCAGTCTGCTTGTAATTCTTCATTGTGTTCTCCTTTACCTTGTGTGTGATGGCATTCCCCTGCCGTCCGGCCGAAACGGGCAAAAGAGAAAAAAGGATCTAACAGAATGACTCCGTATACAGCTTCTCCCGGAATCATAGTATCTGGCTATAATTCACCCAAAAAGAAAAGGTATTCGTCATTCCGTCAGATCCTGCCTGCATTACCAGTAACATGTCCAACTGGATATTATGGTATTAGTATATCAATCATCTTTTTGGTTTTTCAATATTACTTTTTTCACAAAATAAATCTTAAAAATTATGAAGTTCGCACATTCATTTGTTTTTTCACATAGCTGTCGGTGTGTGCTCGTATACTCCTTTCACCGCCTGCACTGATGCCGGCCGCACATCTTGCGCACCGCGCCGCCGCTTGTTATAATAAGTGTAACGATCTGTTTATTACTTTTTACATACAGGGAGGTACAATCCATGCGCATTGCTTACGAGACGATGCTGGCCGAATTTGAGCGGGTCCTGACCAAATACGGTTTCAGCCCAAAGCGTGCCCATGAAGCGGCCGAGATCTTTGCCCAGAACAGTCTGGCTGGCGTGTTCAGCCACGGGCTGAACCGCTTTCCCCGCGTGGTGGAATACCTGCGCAAGGGCGAGATTGATCCCGCCGCTGAGGCCGAGTGCATTGCCAGCTTTGGTGCCATGGAGCGCTGGGACGGCAAGCGCGGCTTTGGCCCTCTGAACGCCAAGCACGCCATGGACCGTGCCGTAGAGCTGGCACATCAGTTCGGTATTGGCATGGTGGCGCTGGGCAACAACAACCACTGGATGCGCGCGGCGGCACCCACGGCTGGCAGGCCGCAGACGCGGGCTGCATCGGCATCTGCTGGTCCAACACCTGCCCCAACATGCCTGCATGGGGCGCAAAGGACAACCACATCGGCAACAACCCGCTCATTCTGGCCGTGCCGCGCTCGAACGGGGAGCACATCATGGTGGATTGTGCCCTGAGCCAGTTCAGCTACGGCAAGCTGGAAACGATGCGTCTGGCCGGCAAACAGCTGCCTGTGGTAGGCGGCTACGATGCAGACGGCAGCCTGACCACCGACCCCGCTGCCATTGAAGAGACCCGCCGCATGATCCCCATTGGCTACTGGAAGGGCAGCGGTCTTTCCATCCTGCTGGATATGATCGGTACTATCCTGACGGGCGCAAACTCGGTGGCAACGATCGGCACCTTTGGCGATGAAGTGGGCCTGACCCAGATCATGATCGCCATTGATCCGGCAAAGTTCCAGTCCGCCGACCTCACCGATGCCGTCATTGATGCCATTTGCCGCCGATGTGGCATCCAGTGAGCCTGCAGAGCCGGGCCGTGAGGTGCGCTGCCCCGGCATGGGCGAGCACCGCAGCCGCAAGGAGAACATGGAGCTTGGCATCCCGGTAGCCGAGGAAAAGTGGGCCGAAGTTCTGGCGATGTGATGTAATGTTAAAAGGGGATGTCTCTCCAGCAGACAGAGAGACACCCCTTTTCTTTTTATCTCTGATTTTCCGCAAACATCCGGCCAAGCTGTGGCAGGATATCATGCGGCAGCATCCCGTACTCGCCAAGCGCAGCAGCGGCACGGTCAGCGGCGGCACCGTGGAGCCAGACGGCACAGGCGGCGGCCTCACAGGCGGACAGACCGCAGGCCAGCAGGGCGACATCATACCCGCCAGTACATCGCCGCTGCCGCCCCGGGAAAGCCCTGGGTTTCCGGTAGGGTTTGTGCACACGCGGCCATCCGGTGCAGCCACCACGGTACGGCACCCTTGAGTACCACCACAGCGTTCCATTTTTCTGCATACTGGCAGGCAGTATTTTCACGGTCCGCATTGATCTGCGCCACCGAAAGCCCGGTGAGCCGGGCCATCTCGCCGGGGTGCGGGGTCACGATCAGCTCTCCCGCCGGGTGTAGCAGCGTTTTGCCCTCGGCCAGCAGCTGCGCGGCGGCGTTCAGGCCGTCCGCATCCAGCACCGCGCTGCCTGCAAAGCCGGGCAGCAGCTTCTGCACCAGCGTGCGTGTCTCTGCCGCGCGGCCTGTGCTCTGGGCTGTACCGCCAAGGCCCGGGCCCAGCAGCAGCACCGTCGCCTTCTGGCGCTGGAGCTGTGGAATGCTCTCCGGCGAGATGCCGCCTTCGGCCCCCGCCACGCAGGGACACAGACAGCATTCCGGCAGGCGGGCCACCGCAGCTGCCAATACCGGCTCCACGCTGGCCAGCGTTACAATGCCCGCACCGGTGCGCAGCGCACCCTCGGCAGCCAGCAGGGCCGCACCTCGGTCCCTTTATGTGCGTAATATGCGCTGCCTGCCACAGCCAATACGGTGCCAAAGCTGCCCTTGGCCAGACAAAATGGCTGTCGCGCGGGCGCGGCGGGATGTTGTGCCAGACAAATTCGGATGTGATCTCGGTTGACATTTTATGCTTCCCCCTGCACCAGTTTGCGGATCTGCTTTTCCACATTCTGCACTTCCTCATGGAACATGCGAGCGGAGACGCGCAGCGCGCCGTGGCCCAGAATGATGATCTGCTCCATGCCGTCGGAAGTAGCCACCCGCACCTGCCGGTCCTTGCCGATCTCATGAGTAACGTGCTCAATGAACATGTCCGCTGTCTCTGCCTCCTTTGGTGTACACGATGTGGATGTTGTGGTACTGCTCGATGGTGCCCGGACTGCCCGGCACACGGTAGGCGTCGAATACAAGAATGAGGTTGCACTTCTGGTAGCCCTGATAGTTGCACAGAATATCCATCAGCTTATGCCGGGCGGCTTCCAGACTGTCCTTTGCAAGGGCGTTCAGCTCGTCCCATGCGAAGATGATGTTATAGCCGTCCACCAGCAGATATTCTGGCAGGATCTCCCACTGCTGAGCGTCAAAATCCGTACGTTCCCGCTTTTGCGTCGGGCGGAACGCCGCCAGCGGATCCCGTTTGATGGGGCCATAGGTGCGCTCGAAGATTTTGAGCAGCTCGGCATCCTCTTCCAGAGTGGCGCGGTAGGCCACTGGCCGGCGCTGCGGCACGGTTTGCGCCTCCTGCTCCGGGCTTTTTGCGTTTTCCCCAGCCGCTGTCCACATGCATGTGGCTGCGCACCTGATCCCAAGGCACCACAAAGCCCGCGCCCATGGGCACAGAACACAGAATCTGCCGGGTTTTCAAGGTCATGTTCCGGCTTATAGCCCACGGCTTCAATGATCTCCGCCGCATTGTGGCAGGGCCGGTAGCCGTCCAGCGTCAGGGTCAGCCGTCCCCGGCCCCGGGTATAGCTGACCACTTCCATGGGGTAGCTGCGCATGGAAGCTACCGGTGCAAACCCGGTGAGCACCGCCGCCTCCTCCCCGCTTTCTGGCGGGTCAAAGCTACCTCTCCATGCGCTGGATATCGGTCATGGCACGGCCAAGGCTTTCCACCGGCACTTCCAGCCGAAAGGCATACCACGGCTCCAGCAGCTGGCTTTTGGCCATCATCAGGCCCCTGCCGCACAGCGCGGTAGGTGGCTTGCCGGAAATCTCCGCCCTCTGTATGCTTCAGGTGGGCGCGGCCTGCAATGAGGGTGATCTTCACGTCCGTCAGCGGTGCTCCGATCAGCACGCCAAGATGCTGCTTTTTCTTCCAGATGGGTCAGCACAAGGCGCTGCCAGTTTTGTCCAGCACTTCTTCCCGGCAGTCGGCGGCAAACTGTATTCCGCTGCCACGGGGCAGTGGCTCCAGCTTGACATGCACTTCTGCGTAATGGCGCAGCGGCTCGTAGTGGCCCACACCCTCCATAGGCTCCGTGATGGTCTCTTTATAAAGAATGATGCCGCCGGGGCCGAACTCCACGTTCAGGCCAAAGCGCTCTGCCAGCAGGCTGCGCAGCACTTCCAGCTGGATCTCGCCCATGAGCTGGACATGGATCTCGCCCAGCGTTTCGTTCCATACCACATGGAGCTGAGGCTCCTCTTCCTCCAGCCGGTGCAGCTTGCCCAGTGCCGCGTGCACGTCAGCCCCCTCCGGCAGCAGCACCTGATAGCTCAGCACCGGTTCCAGCACCGGCACATCGCTGTCGCGTTCCGCGCCAAGGCCCTCGCCCGGGCGCGCCTTGGTCAGGCCGGTGACGGCGCACACCTGCCCCGGGCCGATGGCTTCCGCCAGCGTATACTTTACGCCGGAGTACAGCCGCAGCTGGTTTGCCTTTTTTTCCTCCCACGGCTCACCATCTGTTTCGCCGGAGAGCTGGGCCTTTACCTTCAGTTCGCCGCCAGTCACGCGCAGCCATGTCAGGCGCGTGCCCCTGCTCATCCTGCGACACCTTAAACACCTTTGGCACCAAAGGCATCCAGCGCGGGAGCCGGACGGGTATAGCGGTCGAGTCCAGCAGAGCGTCCACGCTTTCCAGTGCATCGTTTTCGGTACGCCGCAGCGCCGAACCGAACCAGCACGGGAACACATGCCGGCGTGCAACGGCCAGGATGAGGTCCGCATCGGTCAACTGCCCGGCATCCAGCATCCGATCCATCAGGTTTTCGTCACACAGGGCCAGTGCTTCGTCCCGGTCGGCCTGCGGCATCAAAAGGCCACAAAGCCCTCGCCTAGACGGTGGTTCAGCTGGGCGAGCAGCTCTTCCCTGCTCTTGCCGGGCAGATCCATCTTGTTCACGAACACAAAAGTGGGCACATGGTAGCGCCGCAGCAGCCGCCAGAGCGTCTCGGTATGGCTCTGCACACCGTCGGTGCCGCTTACCACCAGCACAGCGTAATCCAGCACCTGCAGGGTGCGCTCTGTCTCGGTGGAAAAATCCACATGTCCGGGGGTGTCCCAGCAATGTGATATCCGTGCTGCCCGCCGTCAGCAGTGCCTGCTTGGAAAAGATAGTGATGCCGCGCGCTTTTTCAAGCGCGTCTGTATCCAGAAAGGCATCCTTGTGATCCACACGGCCCAGCTTGCGGATCGCGCCGGAGCGGTAGAGCATGGCTTCCGAAAAGGGTGGTCTTGCCGGAGTCCACATGGGCAAGGATGCCCAGAACGATTTGCTTGTGAATATTTCCATCCGCTTCTCCTACAATTCAAAAATTCATATTTATTGTAGCACGGATGGGGAAAAAAAAAATTTAGTTTTCTGGCTATATTCAACGGAAAGTTTATTTTCATTTTGAATGGGGTCGAAACGCCAAAAAAACGGAAGATTATCTTATCGACTTTTCGCGTGAAAAACAGCTCTGGAAAATCCGCAGATTTTCCAGAGCTGTAAATGATAAGACCGCCGCCAGTGGCGGGAACAATTCCGCTATTCATAGCCCACAAGCGAACGCGTCGGCCATTTTACGGTC
>VOFJ01003649.1_pt1 | contig 12448 bp, 18 predicted proteins | sample 5384081 | NCBI WGS metagenome assembly VOFJ01 (sample SAMN12384729, study PRJNA508395) | human gut metagenome | isolation source: healthy gut I | host: Homo sapiens | reverse complement strand
CAGCGCCTCAGCCGTTTGGCTGACAGCTTATTTATTTTATCACTTGTGTGATAACTTGTCAAGCTGTTTTTTGAAGTTTTTGATTTCTTTTTGAAGAACTCATCGAACTTCGTTCTTTTTTTGAGGCGTTTTTGTCAGACGCTCGCCTGACGTGAATGTATTTTTAGCACAGCATCCGGCAAAAAGCAAGACCTTTTTTCAGTTTTTTTCTTGAAAAAGTCCGCCTTTTACTTTTTGCCCAGTTTTCGTGTATTTTTCTGGTTATTCCACTACGGTTCTTCCAAAGGCGTATCCGCATAAGCTTTAAGATCTTCCTCTCCCGCCGGGAGATCTGCACCTGCGTCGTATGCAAGAGCTTTGCGGTCTCACTCTGGGTGCGGTTGGCATAAAAGCGCAGCTTGATCAAAAGCCTGTCCTGCTCGGGCAGACTTTCCAACACCTCGGCCAGACCGATCTTATCCGTCAACTTCCTCTTCCGGGGATTCTACCGGAATATCCATCTGGTGGTCGTCGTCCTCCCGGTTTTCCGGGGTCAGGCTGAGGGCAGGCTGTGCGGCCTGAATGGCAAGGGTGATATTCTCCACGCTTTCTCCCAGCTCTTCCGACAGCTGCGAAAGCGTCGGTTCTGTCCCGCAGAGCTTCCGGTGATGCTCCCGGGCCGCATTGATACGCAGACTGAGCTCTTTTTAAGGAGCGGCTGACCTTGACTGTGCCGCCCTCCCGGAAGAGCTTTTTGATTTCGCCCAGAATCACCGGCACTGCATAGGTAGAAAAACAAACACCTCTTGTCTCATCAAAACCGTCATAAGCTTTGATCAGCCCCATACACCCGGCACTGTAGAGGTCATCGTATTCCAATCCTCTCCCCGGAACCGCCCGGCGCAGGAATGCACCAGTCCCAGATTCTGTTCAATGAATGCACTGCGCCGGGTCTTGTCGGATACCATAGCCGCTCCCTCTTTCTTCTTTTTTTATGTAGAGGATGCCCGCTCGTCCAGCCGCTTGGTCAGAGTCACACGGGTGCCTCGCCCGGGAACAGAGTGCACCGTGACCTTATCCATAAAGCTCTGCATCACCGCAAAGCCGAGCCCGGAGCGTTCTTCCGGGTTGCCGGTGGTGAAGAGCGGCTCCATCGCTCTGGGGATATCCGGGATGCCGACCCCTTTGTCTGCGATCACAATCCTGACCACCCGCCCCGGATAAACGGAGACTGTCATGGTGATGGGTCCCACCCGGTCGGGGTAGGCGTGGACGATGCAGTTGGTGACGGCTTCGGATACCGCCGTTTTCAGGTCAGCCAGCTGGGGCACGGTAGGGTCATACCGGGCCAGAAAGGCCGCTGCCGCACCGCGAGCGTAGGCTTCGTTGACGCTGAGGGAATCAAACTGGATCTTTGTGGTGTTTTCCGCTTTCATGTTCATTCCTCCTGTCCTGCATCCGTGCAGGGGATATTGGCCAGCCGCAGAACGCGGCGCAGCTGCTCCGGGGCGTGCTGGATACGCAGAGTTCCGCCCAGACTGCGGGCGCAGCGCTGGCGGCCCAGAATCAGCCCCACCCCGGACGAATCCATAAACCCAACCCCGCCCAGATCGAGCACCAGTGTTTTGGGGGTGCGGGCCAAAAGGGCATCGTCCAGCTGGATGCGCAGGTTCTGTGCTGCATCGTGGTCGATCTCACCTGCCAGATAGGCATAGAGCAGGTCGTCCGCCGCACTGAATGTAACTGTTGCCATTTTCTGTCCTTTCCTTGCGTGAATCGCTCAGGCTTGTCCGGTCTGCCGGAGGCTTCCCCTTTCCAGGAGGTCGGCAGTGCGAAGCATAGCCCGAGCGGTTTCCTCTAAACCAAAATAAAAAGAGCCTGTACACGTTTTCATCAGTGTACAGGCTCTTCCGGGCATATTTTTAGAAAAGGGTGTCGCTTACTTTTCAGCCAGCAGATCGGCAGCCTCCAGTGCGATGGCTTCGCCGCCGCAGATCAGCAGGCCGCGGCGGCTGTTGGCCCGGGCAAGCTCCACGGCTTCGGCCAAGCTCCCGCAGAGCTCGGCATCAAAGTGGTAGCGTGCCTTTTCCAGCAGGCGCTCGGTCATGGCGGCATCCGTACCCGCTGGGGGAACGAGGAACACCTTATCAAAGGGATTCTCGCTCATGCCGGGCATGGTGGTACGGTCTTTTTTCTGGGTCTCAGCCGTCAGGCCGCTTTCCAGCGCGGAGAAGAAGGCCTCGGCTCCTTCTTCCTCTGCCAGGCCGATGACAGCGCTCAGGTGGCGCACCTTGGCCATGTTCAGGACACGCAGCAGGGCAATGGCCTGCTGCGGGGTGCGGCAGGCATCCAGCACCACCAGCGGGCGCTGGGAGAGGACCCGATGCTGCTGCGGTTCTCCACAGCGGCAAGACCCGCCAGAATGGCCTCATCGGGGATCTCAAAGCCCTTGCTGCAGAGGGCCAGAGCCAGCTCGACCGCGATGGCGGCGCACTGCCCGCCGCGTGACGGCCCAGGAAGGCCAGCGGGGCGGTGTATCCGCCGTAGTCCACACGGCTGGCGAACTTTTCGGCTTCGAGGAAGGTGATGTCATCGGGGTCCGGCACGACCAGCTCACAGTCTGCCTTACCGGCGGCCACGATGAGCTCACTGACCACAGCCTTGGGCTGCTCAGGCGCGGTGACGCAGATGCTGCCCTTGCGCATGACACCGGCCGCCAGCGCGGCGGAGCGCTCCAGTGAGGCGCTGATGCCGTCCGGGCCGATGGAGGTGACTGCACAGACCGGCATCTTGGGCAGGGCCTCGGCAAGTCCCGCATCGGGCAGTTCCACCACGGCCAGCGCACAGCCTGCCTCGCCAAAGCAGCGGGCAGCGGCAGCCAGCTCGGCGGCAGCACGGGGCAGGGTCTCCCGGGCGCTCAGGGTCTCGGCGGCCTGTGCAAGCAGCTCCGGTGCCACAGGCTCCCCATTCACCCGGATGCGGGCAGCAGAGAGCGGCTCACAGCCTGCGTGGTAGCTGCCGGTAACGAGGCCGGCAGCCCTGAGCACCGCCGCCGTGAGGGCGGCGGCAGTCGTTTTGCCAGCCGTACCGGCTACGCCCAGATAATCCACCCGGCCTGCCTTGGCAGAGAGGGCTTCCTGCAGCTGCCGGGCCGGGGCAAAGCCCTCGGGCAGAGAAGAGAAATATGCGTTTGCCTGTTCGATGGTCATTGCGTCAAACCTCGTTTCGATGTTGATAGAGAATGATGCACATCCGGACAAGTCCCAGCAGGATGAGCCCCACCAGCAGGCCGGTCATCACGCCGGAAAAATCGATCCAGATATCGGTGACCTGGCCGCTGCGGCCCGGCACAAAGAGCTGGATGGTCTCATCGGTCAGGGCCGTGAGCAGGCCTCCCAGAATGGGCCAGGACACATGCCGGACAAAGTGCCGGGTGTACACCCGCAGGCAGAGCATGAGCAGGAAGCCCTCCAGCGCATACTCGCAGAAATGTGCCAGCCTGCGCACGATGTGCATCGTGAGCCGGTCAGCGGCACCGGGAAGGCCCAGATGCCGCAGGATGCCCTGCAGTATCCCCAGTACCCGGCCGCTGGCCCCTCGGACACATCCGCGATCTGCAGAGAGTTCGAGAAGATGAACACGATGCAGCCGATGAGGGCAAAAAGTAAAGATCACCCGCCACGCGATGAGCCACGGGGAGGTGCATTGATTCTGTTCCTGCATCCGCTTAGCCCAGAGCCTTGATGCTCTGCTCGATGTTGGCCAGCTTGCTCTGGCTGTTGGTGCGCTTTGCGCGGATCTCCTCCACCAGAGCGGCGGGGGCACGCTCCACGAACTTGGGGTTGGCCAGCTGGTTCTCGAACATGGCCAGTTCCTTCTCAGCCTTGGCCTTTTCCTTGTTCAGGCGGGCCAGCTCCTTCTCGCGGTCGATCAGCTCCATCATGGGGATAAAGCCGCGGGCGGTGTGGGTGGACACCTGCACCATGCCATCGGGTGCTGCCCTCGTACTTTTCCGTAAAGGTCACGTCGGTGGCAAAGGCAAACTTTGCCAGATAGACCTCTGCATTCCGGAAGGGAGCGGGATCAGCCGTCTCGATGATCATACTGGTCTTTTTTGGCAGGATGGACATTCATCTCGGTGCGCATGGTGCGGACTGCCTTGATGTAGTCCATGACCTTTTCAAAGGCTTCCTCTTCCTCGGCCCAGTTGTGTGCCTCGTCAAAGGTGGGCCAGCTCTGGGTCATAATGGTCTCGGCGGAGCCGGGCAGGGCCCTGATACAGCTCCTCCGTGATGAAGGGCATGAAGGGATGCAGCAGCTTGAGGGCCTTGTCCAGCACATACACCAGCACGCGGCGAGCAGTATCTGCCTGCTCTGCATCGCCGGAGTTCAGGCGGGGGGCTTTGCGATCTCGATGAACCAGTCGCAGTAGACATCCCAGATGAAGCTGTTGATCTTGGCAGCGGCCAGACCCATCTCGAAGTGGTCGAGGTTTGTCGGTCATGGCACCGGCCACCTGATTCAGCTTGGTCAGCACCCACTTGTCGCTCATGTCCAGCTGGTCCTCCGCGGGCAGGCCGGGCTGGAAGTCTTCGGGCAGGTTCATCAGGACGAAACGGGAGGCGTTCCACAGCTTATTGGCAAAGTTGCGGGCAGCCTCCACCTTCTTCTCGCTGTAACGCATATCGTTGCCGGGGGTGGAGCCGTCCAGCAACATAAAGCGCAGGGCGTCAGCGCCGTACTGGGCGATGACTTCCAGCGGGTCGATGCCGTTGCCCAGGCACTTGGACATCTTGCGGCCCTGGCTGTCGCGGACGATGCCGTGGATCAGCACGGTGTCGAACGGGGCCTTGCCGGTGTAGGCCAGGCCGGAGAAGATCATGCGGCTGACCCAGAAGCCGATGATATCATAGCCCGTGACCAGCGTGTTGGTGGGGTAGAAGTACTTCAGGTCCGCGCTGTCCTCGTTGGGCCAGCCCAGAGTGCTGAAGGGCCCACAGAGCGGAGGAGAACCAGGTATCCAGCGTATCGGGGTCCTGGGTGAAGTGGCTGCCGCCGCACTTGGGGCAGGTGCAGGGCATCTCTTTGGCGACCACGGTCTCGCCGCAGTCATCGCAGTAGTAGGCGGGGATGCGGTGGCCCCACCACAGCTGGCGGCTGATGCACCAGTCGCGGCTGCCGCGCATCCAGTTCAGGTAGTTCTTGGTAAAGCGGTCCGGCACAAACTTGATCTCGCCCTTTTCCACGCTCTCGATGGCGGGCTTAGCCAGCGGCTCCATCTTGACGAACCACTGCTTGGAGACCATGGGCTCGATGGTGCTGTGGCAGCGGTAGCAGGTGCCGACCTCATGCTTCAGCGGCTCGATCTCTTTCAGGTAGCCGGCTTCCTGCAGGTCTGCCACAATGGCCTTGCGGGCTTCGGCGGCGGTCATGCCGGCATACTTGCCGCAGTCCAGCACCTCGGGCTCGTTCACGGTATTCTTGCCTGCAGCAAACAGTGCATCGGCAGCGGCCTTATCGGCGGCACCGGTCATGCGGCCGTCGTAGGTAAACACCCGGACGATGGGCAGATCATGGCGCAGACCCACTTCAAAGTCGTTGGGGTCGTGGGCGGGGGGTGATCTTGACGACACCGGTGCCCTTGGTCATATCGGCATGCTCATCGCAGACGATGGGGATTTCCTTATTCAGCAGCGGCAGGATGACATGGCAGCCGTGCAGGTGGGCATAGCGGGGATCCTCGCCATTGATGGCCACGGCGGTATCACCCAGCATGGTTTCGGGACGGGTGGTGGCCAGCTCCAGCTGCTCGCCGGTCTCCTTGACGGTGTAGAGCAGGTGCCAGAAGTTGCCGTCCTTCTCCTCGTACTCCACTTCCGCATCCGAGATGGAGGTGTTGCAGTGGGGGCACCAGTTGACCATCCGGTTGCCGCGGTAGATCAGGCCCTTGTCGTACAGACGCACGAACACTTCCTTGACGGCATCCGAGCAGCCCCTCGTCCATGGTAAAGCGCTCCCGCTCCCAGTCGCAGCTGGAGCCGAGCTTTTTGAGCTGGCTGACGATGCGGTTGCCATACTTGGTCTTCCACTCCCAAGCGCGCTCCAAGAAGCCGTCGCGGCCCACCATCTCCTTGGTCAGGCCCTCGGCACGCATGGCTTCCACGATCTTGGCCTCGGTGGCGATGGAGGCGTGATCGGTGCCGGGCAGCCACAGGGCCTCGTAGCCCTGCATCCGCTTGGTGCGGATGAGCACATCCTGCATGGTGTTATCCAGCGCATGGCCCATGTGGAGCTGACCGGTCACGTTCGGAGGGGGCATGACGATGGTGTAAGGCTTCTTGTCGGGGTCCGCTTCCGTGTGGAAGTAGCCGCCGTCCTGCCAGAACTGGTAGATACGGTCTTCCACCTGGCTGGGATCGTACTGTTTTGCGAGTTCTTTCATTGTATCCTCCCAAAAATGTGATGAGTGGGACGAAAAAAGAGCCGCCCCACGGAACGTTCCATGGGACGGCTGTAAACTACATACCGCGGTACCACCCAAATTGCACCGGCTGCAAACACAGCCCGTGCCCCTTGATGCCCCGGTAACGTGGGGCAGCTCCGAGGGCGGCTACTGGCTTCACCGCCCCTGCTCAAAAGCGACAGTGCGCAGCGCTTACCTGCCGGGCTTTCACCTGCCCCCGGCTCTCTGCAAGGCGGTTTGCCGCGCACACTCTTTCTCGTTGCATTTATACAAAGAATATAACGTTTTTTTGGCGTTTTGTCAATATGCTCCGAGAACTTCCTGCTTCAATCTGCCGATCAGCCGCTCCATCAGGGCCACCCGGTTGAAGGGGGTCATCAGGTAGAGGCCGTCCGCATACGGCAGGGCGGCCTTTGCCATTTCCAGCGAGATGGCAAGGCCCAGTTCCTCGCCCTCGGCCCGATCCAGCCCGGCGAACTTCTGAATGATCTCCTCGTCCACATGGATGCCGTTGATCTCGTTTTCCATAAAGATTGCGTTCCGCTGGCTGACCACAGGCATGATACCGGCCAGGATCTTTGCATCGGCCCCCAGCGTCTCCCGGGACTTTTTCAGGTTTTCCACCGCCTGTGCCGACAGCACCGGCTGGGTCAGGAAGCCCGACATCCCGTTTTCCAGCTTTTCCACAGCCCGGCGCAGCTCCACGTCAAAGTTCCGGGCGTTGAGGTTCAGCGCGCCAAAGACGGTCAGGGGCGAGGGCATTTCCCGGCCCTCGCCGGCCAGCGACACGATGTACTGCGCCAGCTTGCGGGAGTTGAACTGGTAGACATTCTTCACCTCGTCCCGCTCTGCGGTGGGGATGGGGTCGCCGGTGATGGCCAGCACCTCCCGTACCCCCTCGGCATACAGGCCCAGCAGCAATGCCTTGGTGGCGTTGAGGTTGCGGTCACGGCAGGTCATGTGGGGCACGTTGGGGAGGCCCAGCTCCCGGTGCACCCGGCAGGCCACGAGGGAGGAATCCATCCGCGCCTGCGCAATGGGGCAGTCGGCGATAGTCAGCAGGTCGGCCCCCGCCGCCTGCAGCTTTTTCGCCCCTTCCAGATAACCGGTCAGGTCGGCGTTGCGGGGGGAGTCCAGCTCAATGGCAATGACCTTTTCGCCCGCGTTCAGCTTGCGCAGGAAAGCGTCCTCGTTTTCCACCGTCTGTTCCTTCACGGTGGAAAACTCTTCTGCCGGAGCCGTTTTTTCCACCACGGGCAGGCTGTCCAGCGCCGCCCGCAGGGCCGCAATGTGGGCGGGCGTGGTGCCGCAGCAGCCGCCCAGGATCTGAACCGTGCCCTCGGCGGCCAGACGGCCCAGCTCCCTTGCAAAGTACTCCGGCCTGCCCTGATACAGCACCTGCGTCCGGGTGACCACCGGATAGCCCGCGTTGGGCATCACCGACAGGGGCAGCGTGCCCCCCAGCTGCTTTGCCAGCGTGCGCATCGCGCCGGGGGCCGACACGCAGTTCAGGCCCACGGCATCCCACGATGCCGCTTTCCTGCATCCGCCGGGCAAGGTCTTTGCAGTACATGCCCTCCCGGGTGTAGCCGTCGGGCAGGACCGCAAAGGACACCAGCACAAAGGCATCCGGCACTTCCGCCTTGATGGCCCCCACGGCATCCAGAAGGCCCGCATCGGAGCTCAGGGTCTCGAACAAAAAATTTCTGGCCCCCAGCGCCGCAAACTGCTTTGCCACAGCCGTATATACCTGCCCCGCCGGAACCGCCTCGGTATCCGGAGCCGGGCCAAGGTCGGCAAAAACGGCGGCACCCGTCTCCTCTGCGGCCTGCACAGCCAGCTGCCAGCCTGCCTGCGCCAGCTGTTCCCAGCCGGGCGTGTGTGCCGCCGCCAGCCGGGGGAGGCCGAAGGTATTCGTCTTGATGGCGTCCGCCCCGGCGGCCAGATACTCGGCGTGGACCTTCCGCACCCCCGCCGGGTCGGTCAGGTTCGCCTGCTCGCAGTCCACCCCGGGAGCCGCCTTATAAATAAGTACCCATGGCACCATCAAAAAGCAGGGGGCGGGTCTGTAACAGTTCGCGGATGTTCATCATATATACTTCCTCGCATCTCACAAATAAGCTCTATATTCTTCAGTTTAATAAAGTTTCGCCTCTTGTCAAGCGTTTTTTCGTGCCACAGCTTGCAGGCAGGGCAGTTTTGTGCTATCCTATGCGTAACTTTTACATGTGAGGAGAGATGTATCATGCGCCATGCAGGCACACAAACGATCGAAACGGAGCGGCTGCTTCTGCGCCCGCTGACCCCGGAGGATGCCCCCATGATGTACGCCAACTGGGCCAACGACCCGGACGTGACCCGCTGGCTGCGGTGGGAGCCCCACAAAAACGCGGACGAGACCCGCGAACTGCTGACCGCATGGGCACTGCTCTACCCCAATGGAGATTACTACCAGTGGGCCATCGTGGAAAAATCTACCAGGCAGGTGTTTGGCTCCATCGGCGTGTTCACATCCAGTTCCGCCGAGCCGGAGCGTGACCCCTGGCCCGGCTTCGACCACACGAACGGCGTGTGGGAGGTCGGCTACTGCATCGGCAAAGCCTGGTGGAACAAAGGCTTTACCACCGAAGCGCTAAAAGCAGTTGTAGAATACTGGTTCAAAAATACAGATAGTAACTGGCTGGCCTGCTGCCATGCGTTTGAAAAATCCTGCCAGCGGCCGGGTCCAGCAGAAAGCCGGCTTTGTCTACGACCACGATGCTGTCTACCACAAATTTGACGGCACACCGGTTGCCTGCAGGTGCTACGCATTGACAAGAGAACATTACGAAGAACTGAGAGGTTTATTTTGAGCGAACTTTATGACATTTTAGTAGAAACGCCCCCCACGAAGGTCATCTTACTGGCCCTGGATCAGGGGCTTTGGGACTGTGAGCGCAGTCTGAACGAGCTGGCTGCACTCTGCGAGGCCAACCACATGGAGGCTGTGTCATCCGTGACCCAGAAGCGGCAGACCCCCGAGACCGGCATCGTGCTGGGCAGCGGCAAGCTGGAGGAAGCCTCCGCTGCCGCCGCGGAACTGGGTGCCGAGTGTGCCGTGTTCGACGGTGAGCTGACCGGCAGCCAGATCCGCAACATCTCCACGGCGCTGGGCGGCATGGAGGTCATTGACCGCACCATGCTGATTCTGGAGATCTTCCGCAGCCGTGCCGTGACCAACGAGGGCAAGCTGCAGACCGAGCTGGCGCTTCTGCGCTACCGTCTGCCCCGCCTGCAGGGCATGGGCGAAAGCCTGAGCCGTCAGGGCGGCGGTGGTGGCGGCGGCGGCGGTGCCCGCCGTGGTGCCGGTGAGACCAAGCTGGAACTGGACCGCCGCCACGTCCACGCCCGCATCGACGCACTGGCCGAAAAACTGGCCGAGATGGAAAAGCGCCGGGGCGAGAGCCGGAAGGCCCGCGCCAAAACCGGGATGCCCGTGGTCAGCTTGGTCGGCTACACCAACGTGGGCAAATCCAGCCTGATGAACGCCCTCTGCGGCCCCAGCGTCGCTGAGGCGGACATGCTGTTCGCCACCCTGGACCCCACCAGCCGGAAGCTGGTACTGCCCAGTGGCATGGCCGTGCTGCTGGTGGACACCGTCGGCTTCGTCTCCCGTCTGCCCCACAATCTGGTGGAGGCCTTCAAATCCACGCTGGAGGAAGCCGCATGGTCTGACGTCATCGTCCGGGTGGCGGACGCGGGCGACGACCAGCGGGAAGAGCAGCTGGCCGTTACCGATGAGGTCCTGGACGGGCTGGACTGTGCCGACATCCCCCGCTTGACCGTTTACAACAAGTGTGACAAGCCCAATGCCCTGAACTTTGACCCGGACATCCTGTTGACCAGTGCCAAGACCGGCTACGGTCTGGATGCCCTGCTGAAGAAACTGGACGAGCTGCTCAGTGACCGGGTGCACACCATCCGGGTGCTGCTGCCTTATGATAAGCTGGGCCTGGCCGCCCCCATGCGGGAGCGGGGCAGCGTGCAGGTGGAGGAATACCGGGAGGACGGGCTTTATCTGGAGGGCATCGTCAAAACGGAGGACCTGCACTGTTTTGAAGGATTCTTGGTTTAATAAAGGGAATCGGCCGTTGGGGGAGCTTTCCCACGCAAGTGATACGGGGCATTCCATCCCCCGCCCAACTGCCTGACGGCAGTCGGGTCCCACCCTCCGACACTTGCTTTGGGAAACTCCCCGCCGTCCTATCGTCTCGAACAAATAAAAAATCCCCAACAAACACAAAAACCCGCCTGGCAGCGGGTTTTTGTGTATAGAGGGGTGGGAAAGTATATAAAGTTGGGAATCGCAATTCAAATGCAGGCACTTGAGAAACAACGTGTTTTGCGCAGTCTTTGGCGCTTACTGTGCCTTGCGATATGTTTTATACGCTTTTTTTGTTTTCTTGTCAAACAAAATTTTCCGGTTTTGCTTTAAATTAAGTCTTTACTTTTCGATCAAAACTTTTATATAATTAACGCAAAGGCCAAAGCAAAAGCAAACCTTTTCAGCATTTGTATGTTTGCACCAACAATAAAACTTTACTTTCAAAAAATTTTATACAATCCAACATATTTTCAAAAGGAGTATTCCCCTAATATAGCCTGCTGGTGGACAACCAGAGCGGTGTTCTGGCCCGTGTGTCCAACCTGTTCTGCCGCCGCGGCTTCAGCATCGACAGCCTGACGGTCTCGGCCACCAACGACCCGGCAGTCAGCCGCATCACCGTGACCATTACCAGCGATGACAAGGCCCTCAAGCAGCTGATCCTGCAGACCGAACGGCTGGAAGTTACCCGTCAGGTGTTCGTGCTGGACGGCGAAAAAATCTCTGGAACGGGAACTGCTGCTGCTGAAGGTGGCGTCCGATGTGCACAACCGCAGCGAGCTGCGGGAGATCGCCAGCATCTACAAGGCCAAGATCATCGACCTTTCGCCGGACAGCATGGTGTTCGAGCTGATCGGCAAGCCGGATAAGATCGATGCCTTCCTGAAAATGTTTACAGATTACAAAATTTTGGAGCAGTGCCGCACCGGTGTTACCGCACTGGAGCGCGGCGGGATGCATCAGCATATGCAGAAGCCTCCGCAGGAGGTGCGCGAAGCGCAGCTGCCTCTGCCGGGGAACCCACTGCCCGGAGAGAAAGTAAGAACGAACCCTCTCCGTCACGGCTGCGCCGTGCCACCTCTCCCGAAGGGCGAGGTTTTATGCATCATCAAAAGAGAAGGTATGATAAAAGCCCCCCTCGGGGGAGCTGGCATCGAGCAAAGCGAGATGACTGAGAGGGTTAAAAAACTTCGCTTTTCCGCTCCACAGTGAGCGAAAAAATAAATGTTTACAATCAGCCACTGAATAAACACAAAACAAAAAAGGAGAACAACTACCATGGCTATCAAGAAATACTACGATTCCGACTGCAACCTCGGCGTGCTGGACGGCAAGACCGTCGCTGTCATCGGCTTCGGCAGCCAGGGGCCCGCATTCCGAGAACCTGGCCGAGAGCGGCGTGAACGTCGTCGCGTCGGCCTGATTACGTATTGCTGAGCGGCATGAACTTCTGCCCGCCGAAGCCAAGTTCCACGCCCATCACTCAGCACCACAGATCCAGCTCCGGCGCAGTACGGGCTTGATATCAGGCCCACCTTTGCAGCCCAGTGCCTTGACCGCATCGATGGTCTGCTGGATGTCGTCCTCGCACTCGAGGTGGGAAGTTGTACAGGCTGGCACCCGCCTTGATATTGGCGCAACAAATTTATACTGGAATTCTACAAATTACTAAATATTTGCATATACTAGTCTTTGGTACTATTATAGCTAGTAAGTATTTTCCCAGACTGTTTTAAAGCCTTTAACTCCATGTACCAGAATAAATGCATATATTAGTTTAATGGGTTAGAGCTTATTGTAACCGGCATAATATATGGTTTTGTGTAAATAATTAGCAATACGTAACTGAACGAAGTACCGGT
>VOFJ01003461.1_pt1 | contig 12455 bp, 16 predicted proteins | sample 5384081 | NCBI WGS metagenome assembly VOFJ01 (sample SAMN12384729, study PRJNA508395) | human gut metagenome | isolation source: healthy gut I | host: Homo sapiens | reverse complement strand
ATCAGTATGCTTCGTTCAGTTACGTATTGCTCGCACGCGTCTGCGCGATATTCTGGGAGGCGTTCCTGTTCCGCGGCGAAGACATCGACAAGAAGGTCAAGGTCCTGTCGGGCGGCGAGCGGGCGCGTCTGGCGATGGCCCGCATGATGCTCGAGCCGCGCAACCTGCTGATTCTCGACGAGCCGACGAACCATATGGACATGCGTTCGAAGGACATCCTGAAGAACGCCATCATGAAGTACGACGGCACGGTCGTGGTCGTTTCGCACGACCGTGAATTCTGGACGGCATGGTGCAGAAGGTCTACGAGTTCCGCGACGGCGGGGTGAAGGAGTATCTCGGCGGCATCTATTACTTCCTTGAAAAACGCAAGCTGGAATCCCTGCAGGAGATCGAACGCCGCGACGCTCCGGCCAAAACGCCTGCGAAAGGCGACGAACCGAAGCCGGCCGTATCCGGAAAGCTCTCCTACGAACAGAAGAAGGAGCAGGAGAAGCAGGCGCGCAAGGCGAAAAAGGCTGTGGAGACGGTCGAAGCGGAGCTGGCCGAAATCGAGAAGCAGATTGCGGCGTACGATGCGAAATTCGCCGCCGCGACCGAATACAACGAGGCCGACTACAAGGCTTACAACGAACTTAAAAACCGTTACGAGCATCAGATGCACGAGTGGGAGAAGGCGTCGTACGAATTGGAACTCATCGAAGAACAATACAATGGATAACCTGATTTTCGGGATTCGTCCCGTGGCCGAGGCGATCGAGGCCGGAAAGCAGATCGAGAAACTCTACATCCGCAAGGGCGCCGAAGGGCAGCTGATGCAGGAATTGAAGGACCTCTGCATCCGTCACCGGGTGCGTTTCCAGGAGGTGCCGGTCGAGAAGCTCAACCGCCTGACGCGCGGCAACCACCAGGGAGGTCGTGGCGCAGACCGCGGCCATCGAATACGTCGAACTGGCCGACATCCTGGAGCGGGTTCCCGACGACGAAACGCCGCTCATCGTCCTGTTCGACGGGGTGACCGACGTGCGGAATTTCGGGGCCATCGCCCGTTCGGCCGAGTGCGCCGGAGCCCACGGGCTCATCGCGCCGCTCAAGAACTCCGCTCCCGTGAACGCCGAGGCCATCCGTTCGTCGGCCGGGGCCCTCACGGCGATCCCCGTGTGCCGCGTGGGGTCGGTCCGCAATACGCTCAAACAGTTGCAGACCGAGGGCTTTCAGGTCGTGGCCGCCACGGAGAAGAGCCGCAAACTGCTCTACGACGCCGATTTCCGCAAGCCCACCGTGCTGGTGATGGGCGCCGAGGATACGGGCATCTCGAAAGAGGTGCTGAAACTCTGCGACGAGCAGCTGGCCATTCCGCTGATCGGACATATCGAGTCGCTGAACGTCTCGGCCGCCGCGGCCGTGATGCTCTTTGAGGTCGTGCGCCAGCGCATCGGGCCGGAGAACTGAAAGGAGGAAACGGAGTCCCGCCATTGCGAGGAGCGCAGCGACGCGGTGCCAATCCTGGATGCGGCGTTACGGCACTCTCCGCAGATGGCCGCGGCATCTGACAATGCCTCGCCATGACGAACGAATATGCAAAGCCGACAACCAAAATCATAATTCTGTGAAAGCCAAACTCGAATACTGCCTGCAATGGCTCCGCGACGGGGCCGTGCGGGTCGCGCGGTCGTATCCGATCGAAACGCTCCTTGCGCTCTACGCCTGCGTCTGGTGCCTGCTCACCTACGAACTCGATTGGAGCGAGGAGAGATTGTTCAATGGTCTCGCCCTCGTGCCGCTGTTCTTCGCCTTGGCGCTTGCCGTCAACAACCTGGCGGGGCGCGGTCCGTGGCGGAAAGTCTATTGGGTCGTGTGGGCGCCGATCGTGCCGCTGACGCTCTGGAGCGGGCTCGGGGCGTGGGTCGAAAGCGCTCCTTTCCGCATTTCGCTCGGCATCCTGGCGCCGCTGCTGCTGTTGCTGAGCCTGCGGGCCGTGCGCAACGACCGGTTTGTCAACGGCGCGCTCGTCTGGCTGCGGTCGGGGCTGCTCGCCCTGCTGTTCGCCAACGTCGCGCTGGGACTCTTCTATGCGATACTCTATTCGACGACCTATATCTTCGGCCTCGACGGAGCGTGGATAGAACACGTCGCAGTGTGGGCCGTCACCATCGTCGAGACGCTGGCCGTGCCGGTGCTCTTCCTGATGATGGCCGACCGCTGGCGGGGCGCCGAGATGATCGGCAACCGCATTCTCGAAATACTGCTGAACTACATCGTGACCCCCGCGCTGCTGATCTACACCGCCATCCTCTACCTCTACATGGCCAAGATCCTCTTCACGTGGTCGCTGCCCGAGGGCGGCGTGGCCTACATGGTCTTCGGCTTCACGATGACGGCGCTCGCCGTCAAGGCGCTGGACCGGCTGCTCGTCAAGCGGATCTACGACTGGTTCTTCGACCGCTTCAGCCTCGTGTCGCTGCCGATGCTGGTGCTGTTCTGGATCGGCGTGATGCGCCGCACGAACGAATACGGGCTGACCGAACCGCGCGTCTATCTCTTGGTGTGCGGCGGCCTGATGACCTTCTGCGTGCTGCTGTTCCTGTCGCGGCGCGCGGGCCGTTACCTGTGGGTGTGCCTTGCGGCATGGGTGAGTTTCGCCGTGCTGGCCTACGTTCCCTGCTTCGAGCCCGAGCGTATCGCCGTGCAGTCGCAGTTGCAGCGCGCGGAGCGGTTGGCGGAACGGCTCGGGACGCCTCGGCGAAGACGGACGGCTGCTGCTGACGCCGGTGCCGCTGGCCGACACCGTCCGCAGGGAGGAGTACCGCAACCTTTACGAATCGCTCGACTACATCCGCCGCGACAGCGCGGCTTTCGCGCGGTTCGGAGTGAGAGGGACCTCGACGATCTGGCCGCGATTTTCCCCGAAGCGATGCGCGATTACGTGAGGTGGGGCTATGATTGGAGTCGTGTCGATACGTGTGTCGATACCAATATTATTGAACTGGAGGCCCCCGTTAATGTCCGGTTCGAGGTAAATGCGGAATATCCGCATTATTATACGAATCTCCGGAACTGGTACAGCGATGATAGCTATAATATCCGGAACGATACGCTTTGTCTGTATTTGGGGGAAAGGGTGCCGTGTACCGGATTCCCTGGGGATTTGCTGGAACGCCAGCTGGAAAGGAGTGGATTCGATCCGGCCGAAGCGTGCGAGCCTACGCCGGAGCAGTTGCTGCGGCTGTTGGATTACCGCGATGACCGTTGCCGGATTCTGTTCGAAAATATTAAGTTGGAACGTACGGATTCTGCCGTTGTAATACAGGGAGTGTCGATCAATGTTGTGCTGATGCGATGACCTCGGTCTGGGTGCATCCCCGGTTGGGGGAGGTGACGCTTTCGCAGTCGATGCGGGCGCGCCGCGTTTCGATCAGCGTGCGTGCCACGGGCCTCGTGCGGCTGTCGTTTCCCCGCGGGGTGTCGCAGAAGCGGGCCCTGGCATTTCTCGACGAGAAGGCGGAATGGATCGAAGCCGCCCGCGAACGGCTGGCCCGAAAACGCGCCGCGCTGCCTCCGCAGCTGCCGCCCGAGGAGCGGAAAGCCCGCGTCGAAGAGTTGCGCCGGGCCGCCAAGGCCGACCTTCCGGGCCGCATCGCGCGGCTGTCGGAGGCGACGGGGCTGAAATACGAGAAACTCTCGATCCGCGCCTCGCGCACGAAGTGGGGGAGTTGTTCGGGACGCAACCACATATCTCGCTGAGCCTCTTTCTGATGACCCTGCCGGAGCATCTGCGCGACTATGTAATCATCCACGAACTCTGCCACACGGTCCACCACAACCATTCGCCGCGGTTTCACGCTCTGGTCGATCGGCTGGTCGGGGGATGCGAAAAAGCCCTTAACAAGGAGTTAAGGGCTTTCACGATTCGTTGATTTTCCGGGGTTACCGCTGTCCGAGCACCTCTTTCTCTCCCTTGTAGGTGAACGCCATGAAGACGATCGAGAGGGCGCAGGCCCCGATCAGCAGGATGAACGTCCAGTCCCAGCCGGCTTTGTCGGCCACCGAGCCGATCACGATGTTGGCGAGGATGGCCGTGCCGAAGAAGTATCCGAAGAATCCGGTCAGTCCGGCGGCCGTGCCGGCGGCGTTCTTCGGGGCCAGGTCGAGCGCCTGCACGCCGATGAGCATCACGGGGCCGTAGATGAAGAATCCGATGGCGATCAGCGACATGGTGACGATGAAGTAGTTGGACGAGAACTGCCAGTAGAGGAAGATGAATACCGCGACGATCGCCATGAAGAGGATGGTCGGCAGGGCGCGGCGTCCGTGGAATACCTTGTCCGAGAGCCATCCGCAGATCAGCGTGCCGGGGATGGCGGCGAATTCATAGGCGAAATAGGCCCAGCCGGCCTGCTGTTTGATGTCGTAGCCCTGCGCGTCGCGCAGGTAGGTCGGCGCCCAGTCGAGACATCCGTAGCGAACCATGTAAACGAAGGCGTTGGCGATGGCGATGAACCACAGCAACTTTTGTTCAGAACGTACTTGAAGAAGATCTCGCGCGTCGTGAGCACCTCTTCCTGCTTGGCGCTGTAATTCTTCGGGAAATCGTTGCGCCACTTCTCCACCGAGGGCAGGCTGCACGATTGCGGCGTGTCGCGGATGAGCACGTAGGCCAGCAGGGCGATGAAGATGGCGACGACGGCCGGGAAGAGGTAGGTGCCGATCAGAAAGTAAAATTCCGTATGACTTCCGTAGAACCACGAGCCGAACCAGATGGCGCCGTAAACGGCCATCGGGCCCACCAGCGCTCCGCCCACGTTGTGGGCGCAGTTCCAGATCGACATCTTCGTGCCGCGTTCGTTGATCGAGAACCAGTGGGTCATGACGCGGCCGCACGGAGGCCAGCCCATGCCGTTGAACCAGCCGACCAGAAAGTTCAGGACCGCCATGAGGACGATGGCCAGCTGCTTGCGCTCTGGGCCGAGCAGCGTGACCGGGACGATCATGAACATCATCGACACGGCTGCCAGGACCAGTCCCAGCGGCAGGAACACACGGGCGTTGCTGCGGTCCGAAACGCCGCCCATCAGGAATTTGGACAGCGCATAGGCTACGGCGTTCATCGAGAGGACGATGCTCAGTTCGCTCTGGTCGAAGCCGAGGAGCGTAAGTTCGGGAATCGCCATCGAAAAGTTCTTCCGGACGATGTAGAATCCGGCGTATCCGATGAAGATGCCGAGAAATACTTGCAGGCGCATGCGTTTGTATTTCGCATCCACCTTGTCGGCTTCCATTTCCGGTTTATACGCAGGGGGTTGCAGTAGTTTCCACATAATTGACGTGGGGCTCGACGGGAACCCGATTGATGGTTTTATTGGTTCATTCATGGCGACGTGCGTTTCGCCCGCGTCCGGGCGTTCGGCTACACCCGTCATTTTTCCAAATCCCCCGAATCCCTCCTCGCGGAGGAGGAAATTCAGGGCTTCGGGGGTTCCCCTATAAAAGGTTTCGTTCGTTCAACTTCGTTCGATCTAAGCCTTTTGCTCAAAAAAGATATACTTTTTCGCCAGATCGGTGAAACTCTTCACCTGTTCGTCGATCCATGCCTGGTCGCGGCCCAATTCCGGGCCATGACCGCGGCGGCTTTCGGGGCTGCGGCCATCGCCTCGCGGGCATCGACGAACAGCATACGCACACGGCGCGCCAGCACGTCTTCGAGCGTGATGGCCATCTCTTCGCGCACGGCCCAGACCACCTCGGCCAGGTGTAGCCGTATTTGGGCGAGTTTTTCTCGCCCAATTCGGGCTGCTGCTTGATAAGGTCGAGGATCTTGGGCTCGTCGCTGCCGTAGACGTACATGTGGTCCGTGAGGTCGGGGTTCTTGCGGTAGCCGTGGATGCGGAACTTTTTGGTGACGCACTTGCGTTTGGGAAGTCTCGCAACTTCGATGGCCTTGTCCACCGTGTCCTCGGCCATCAGACGGTACGGAGGGTCCATTTGCCGCCCGTGATCGTCACCAGACCGTTGTCCGATACGATGATCTTGTGGCTGCGCGAAATCTCCTTCGTGTTCTTGCCCTCCTTCTTGGGCGCCGCCAGCGGACGCTGGCCCGCGAATACCGAAAGGATATCCTTGTAGGTCGGTGCCGGGTTCATGTAGGGGGAGCCCGCCGTGCCGAGGATGAAGTCGATCTCCTCCTTGAGCGGGCGCGGGTCTTCCTCGGCCTTGGGACGTACGATGTCCGTGGTGCCGACCACGACCTTGTCGTGCCAGGGCACGGCGAACAGCACGCGGCCGTCAGAGGTCTTGGGGACCATGATGGCGTAGTCGCTTTGCAGGAATTTCATGTCCAGCACGAGGTGCACGCCCTGGCTCGGGGTGACCATTCTTGCGGTGTGTCGGGGCTGTCCATGTGCATGATGTCGTCCACGAAGCAGCCGGCGGCGTTCACCACGCTGCGGGCCTTGAGGGTGTACTCCTCGCCCGATGAGGTTGTCTACGAACTTCACGCCTGCGGCGCGACCTTCCCCGCGTCATGCACGATGCCCGTGACGGTAGCCTGATTGACGACCGTGCCGCCGTTCTCGACGCAGGTCTGCGCGAGGTTGACGGCCATGCGCGAATCGTCGAACTGGCCGTCGTGGTAGACCACGCCGCCTTTCAGCCCCTTTTCGACCGAGGTCGGGATGTATTTCATCACCTTTTTCGCCGAGATGAACTTCGAACGCCCGTAGCCGAAGCCGAACGAAAGCATATCGTAGAAGGTCAGACCGCAGAAATAAAGAAAATTATCCCAATACCTGTAGTTCGAGATCACGAAGGCTTGGTCTTTCACCAGGTGGGGGGCGTTCGCCTTCATGCGGCCGCGTTCGCGCAGGGCCTCCAGTACCAGCATGACGTCGCCCTTCTGCAGGTAGCGGACGCCGCCGTGTACGAGCTTGGTACTGCGGCTCGAAGTGCATTTCGCAAAGTCGGTTTTTTCGAGCAGCGCCACGCTCATGCCGCGCGTCGCGGCATCGACGGCGACGCCGAGACCCGTTGCGCCTCCGCCGACCACGACGATATCCCAAACTTTGTCTTTTTCGGATAGTTTTTTGATTTGTGCAAGTCTTTCCATAGTTAGTGAATTTCGTTTCGCAACAAAATTACATATGATTTTTTGTATTTCAAAATAAAATATGTTTTATTTCATAATATTCCGTTTCGATATGCTTCCTTTGCGCAAGAATGGTTATTTCTTCTGCCCGTTCCGGCGGATTTCGAATTATTTTTCTTATCTTGCATTACGAAACGATTAAACTTTACTCACATGAACAAATCCGGCGAAGAGACTATTTTGAGCCTTCCGGAACGTCATAACCGGATTCTTGCGCTGCTTCAGCAGAACGGCTCCATCTCCGTGGCCCAACTGGCCGAACTGTTCAAGGTCTCGGAGGTCACCATCCGCAAAGACCTCTCCTATCTCGAACAACAGAAAAAATTGTACCGAACTCACGGCAGTGCGATTCTGATCAGTCCCTATATCAGCGACCGCCATGTCAATGAGAAGGAAAAAAAGAACGTCGCGGAGAAGCGGGCCATCGGCGCCAAGGCCGCCAGCCTGATCGCGCAGGACGATTCGATCATCATCGCGTCGGGAACCACCATGGCGTTTCTGGCGCGCGAAATAAAGCCCGTAGGCCATCTGACCGTCATTACGGCGGCGGTGCCCGTCACTTCGATCCTTTCGCAGGACGCCAACATCGACGTGATTCAGCTCGGCGGCATCACCCGCAGCAGTTCGGTGTCGGTCGTAGGGCCTTTCGCCGAGCAGATGCTCCGCCACTTCAATTGCAGCAAGCTGTTCGTGGGCGTGGACGGCATCGATCTGGAATTCGGCCTTACGACGACCAACATGCTCGAAGCGACGCTCAACGGGGCGATGATGAACGCCGCCCAGAAAGTGATCGTGCTGGCCGACAGTTCGAAGTTCGGCCGTCGCGGCTTCAGCAAGATCTGCGATCTGGAGGCTGTAGACCGCATCATCACCGACAGCGGTATTCAGCCCCTTTACCTCGAACGGCTTCGCGAGCGCGGAATCGAGGTGATCGTGGTCGATGCATGAGGCGGTTTTGGCGGGTGCGCTTCCCTCCGACCGGAGAGCTGTATAATAAAAGCGGCCGTGATTTCACGGCCGCTTTTATTATATATTGTATTATTTCAGCAGCGCCTGCAGGCGCTCGGGATAGTCGGTGGTGATGTAGTCCACGCCCAGCCCGATGAAGTACTTCATGTCCTCCTCCGAATCCACGGTCCAGACATTGACTTCGAGGCCCTCTTTGTGGGCCTGCTCCACCCATTCGGGATTTTTGCGCAGCACGCTCATCGAGTAGTCGATACCGGTCAGGCCGAGTTTTTTTGATGCTGCGGGGAGCCAGATCGCCGTTGAGGTAGAAGATGCGGCCGTCGGGCATCAGTTTTCTTGAACGCAAGGCAGGCGTTGATCGAGAAGGCGATGATGTCCGTGCGGTCGAGCAGGTTGTATTTTTGAGCGCAGGGCCTTGACGATCTTTTCGGCTGCGAGATCCTCGCGCTTGAGGTCCGAAAGCGACTTCATTTCGAGGATCAGGCGCGTATCGGGCTTGGCGGCTACCAAACGCAGGTAGGCGTCGAGCGTCGGGGATGTTTTTCTCGCCGTTGGGCAGCACGATGGCCGTGATCTCCTTGGCCGTCGATTTCTCCATGTTGATGTCGGTGCCCTTGTAGACGCGGTCGTGGTTGACGATCAGCTTGTCGTCGGCCGTGAGCCATACGTCGATTTCCGAGCCGAAAACGCCGACCGAATCGGCCTTCGTGAACGAAGCCAGTGAGTTCTGGGCCGAATTGGGGGCGGTCCAATAGCCGCGGTGCGAAATTACTTTGGGCTGAGCGGCGACCGCGGCGCTTCCCGTGAGGAGCATGGCGGCTGCGAGGATGAGTTTTTTCGTCATATCGTTTGAAATGTTGGTTGAGTGCTTATAAAACGAAACTTCAACAAAGTTAGTAAACATTTCCGGAATAACAAGCTGAAAAGCCCTGCAAAGCGTAATTTTTCGTAATGATCGGCCGCTTTGGTCTCTTTCGGGGCATTTTGAAACGAAACTGAAAATGACGAATAGATGGATTTTTCGGCCGGAAAATGCTGGAAATTCAGGATTTTTTTCTATCTTCGTATGATGCAGAGACGATTTATTAACTTAAAAAACTTCAATAACCAATGAAAGAAAAAGTCAGTAAGAAGTTCGGAGAGCTTTATGGCTCCGGGGCTATCATCTTCGCCTCGCCGGGGCGTATCAACCTCATCGGCGAGCACACGGACTACAACGGGGGATTCGTCTTCCCGGGGCCGTGGACAAAGGGCATCGTCGCAGCCATCAAGCTCAACGGCACGGACAAGGTGCGTGCCTATGCGCTCGACCTGGGCGAGAGCTCGGAGTTCGGACTCGACGAGGCGGACAAACCGGCCCAGAGCTGGGCTTGCTATATCTTCGGCGTCTGCCGCGAGATTCAAGCGCGGCGGCAAGATCGGCGGTTTCGATACGGTGTTCGCGGGCGACGTGCCCCTGGGTGCCGGCATGTCGTCGTCGGCGGCGCTGGAGTCTACCTACGCGTTTGCGCTGAACGATCTTTACGGCTGCGGCATCGACAAGTTCGAACTGGCGAAGATCGGCCAGTCCACCGAGCACAACTACTGCGGCGTGAACTGCGGCATCATGGACCAGTTCGCGTCGGTGTTCGGCAAGAAGGGCAACCTGATCCGTCTGGACTGCCGTTCGCTGGAGTACGCCTATTTCCCGTTCGATCCGAAGGGTTACAAACTCGTCCTGCTCGATTCGCGCGTGAAGCACGAGTTGGTGGGATCGCCCTACAACGACCGCCGCGCGTCGTGCGAGCGTGTGGCCAAGATGCTCGGACAGGAGTTTCTGCGCGGCGCCACGATGGAGCAGCTCGACGCCATCAAGGATAAGATTTCGAGGAGGATTACAAGCGCGCCCGCTATGTGATCGGCGAGGAGAAGCGCGTGCTCGACGTTTGCGAAGCGCTCGAAAAGGGCGATTACGAAACCGTCGGCAAACGCATGTACGAAACCCACTGGGGCATGTCGAAGGACTACGAGGTATCGTGCGAGGAGCTGGATTTCTTGGCGGAGGTCGCCGAGGCGTGCGGCGTCACGGGTTCGCGTATCATGGGCGGCGGCTTCGGCGGCTGCACGATCAATCTTGTGAAAGACGGGCTTTACGACAACTTCATCGCTACGGCCAAAGAGAAGTTCAACGCCAAGTACGGCCATGAACCCAAAGTCTATGAGGTTGTGATTTCCGATGGCTCGCGCCGGTTGGAGTAATTCCCTCGAAACCTATCAAGCAAAGGCCCCATCCGAAGATGGGGCCTTTTTTATGTCGGTACGATCGTTTTATTCGGGCAGCAGGGACTGCGTGGTCAGCGGATGCTGGATATAAATGGGGTTGGTCAGGGCGATCATGCTGCCGTCCTCGGCGCGGAGTTCGGCCCGGACCCAGAGCGAACGCTCTGGAATGGAGACGACGACGGTGCCCGGCGCGATCGAAGTGTCGGAGAACCATCCCTGCTGGTCCGTCATCCGCAGCCGGCCGGCGGTGTTGCTCCGGAACTCGGCCTGCATCCCGCCGCTGCGGAGCAGGGTGTCGCCGATGTCGGCATGCTGTACGGGCGTCGCCGAATTGCGGACCTGCATGCCGATCTCGACCGAGGCGTCCCGCGCCACGTAGCTGCGGCCTGCGGCGATCGCGTCGATGACCGCCTCGGCGGAAAGCGCTTCGGCGCGGACGACCGTGTGGGGCGAGGCGATGTTGCCGCCGCGGTGGAAGTCGGTCGAAGCGACGGCGAATTTGCGGTTGCCGCCCACGAGCAGGGTATGCCATAATTCTACAGCCCGTTCGTTGGCGGGACTCCATGCACTGTTCCAGACCTCGATGCCGTCCATCGGGGTTACGTCGTACAGGAAGTCGAGGTTGTAGGGGTGGTTGGCGACCAGCAGCCGTCCGGCCTTTCTGGCTTTGGCTACGGCCTTGCGGTAGCGGAGCGTGTCGTTGTGGTGAATCCGGAAGTCGATCCATGCGTGCGGGTCGAGACCGAAGATGTTCCAATGTCCCTGCCCGTAGGTGACTTCCACGCCGTTGATCACGAGGAATTCCGGGTCCTGAATTTCGCCCCAGTGCAGGAGGGCCGAGGTGGTGTTGTGGTCGGTCGAAACGATGCCGTCGAGTCCCGAAGCCTTGCCGAGCGCGATGACTTCGGCCGGCGTCAGCCGTCCGTCCGAGTGGACCGTATGTACGTGGGGTGCGATGCGGTACCAGCCGGGTTTGTCGTTCAATTGCGGAGCTGCGTACGACGGTGCGGGGAGTTTTTTTGCCCGCGGACCTTCCGTAAGAGTGATTTTCAGCGTCCAGTCGGTGGTGCGCCCTGCTGTCGTGGGCATCTGGATGACGGTCCACCGGCCCGGATTGATCCGTCCGGCGAGATAGCCGGGCGTGGCCTCCGTTTCGCGCCGATTTCGAAACTGCGGCGTGCGCCTCCCGACCAGCCGCGGAATCCCGGACCTTCGAATCCGGCTCCCCGCTCGTCGAAGATGCCGAGGTCCAGATTGCCGGACGCGCTTCGCCCGAACCGAGATGCTGGGTTACGCTGATCTTTACGATGCCTTCGGGTACGGTGAACGAGGTGTAGACCGGAACATAGTATTGTTCGGGAGTAGCCTTGCCTGAGAAGGTGAGTTCATGGGTTTTGGGTGCTTTGCCTGCGCCGAATGCGGTCGTGTGCGGCGTCAGCAGGCCCGATATTGCCAGCAGGAGCGCTGAAATCCGGATACGGGTGTTTGTCATGGGTGGAGCGTTTATGGGGCGGATTGTATTGCGATCGTTTATTCGAGGATTTTTTGCAGCAGAATTTCATCGCCGTAGCCGTCCGGCCGCCATAGCCAGTCGCGTTTGACGCCGATTTCTGCGAATCCCGCTTTGGCGAAGAGTCTCCGGCTGGGGGCGTTGTCGGAACCGACGTTGCACCAGAGCTGGTGCAGGTTCAGCACCTCGCGGGCGTAACGGCATGTCGTCTCCACGGCGTCCGACGCATAGCCTTTGCCGCGCAGCGCGTCGTCGTGGATCAGGATTCCGATGCCTGCCCGGCGGTTGATCGGGTCCAGCTCGAAAAAGTCGAGCGTCCCGACGGGTATGCCGCCGAGGGTTTCGATGACGAGCCGCTGCTGGCGGGTCTGAAACATGTCGAACTGCTGTTCCTGAATGAACCGTTCGAGCGTGTGGCGCGAAAAAAGAGAGACCGCGTGCCGCTGACGCTCCATACCGCCGATAATCGTTCTCCCAAGCGTACATCAGGTCGGTCGCCCGGTCGCGTTGTCCGGCCTTCGAGGTTCATCAGATGCCGATGATCTTGTTGCGGATGAAAGCATCGCCACGCCC
>VOFJ01003230.1_pt1 | contig 12464 bp, 19 predicted proteins | sample 5384081 | NCBI WGS metagenome assembly VOFJ01 (sample SAMN12384729, study PRJNA508395) | human gut metagenome | isolation source: healthy gut I | host: Homo sapiens | reverse complement strand
ATCGGTACTTCGTTCAGTTACGTATTGCTCCCAGTGCGAGGCCGCAAAGGCCGCTTGGGACGCTTTGACCGATGCCCAGAAGGAGCTGGTGGGAGGGCGAAAAATGCCGACCCCGACTACTTTGGCCCGCGGCGATGCTTCAAGGACGACAGCCGCAATCAGGACGACATCGGCGAGAATGAGCTGCTGGTGGTCTCCTTCGGCACCTCCTTCAACGGAGAGGGGTAGGGGTGTGTTAAAGCCAGTCAATAAAACAAGCCTTGTAACAGGTTTATTTTGCCGTCTGCTTCAGCTGACGGATTAGTAAAGGGTCTATCTCATTAGACTTTAGTCCTATTTCTTACAGTTTTCTATCTAGGGAGAAATGTGGCTGAAGCCAAAAAAGAGAGAAACAACTTGTAAACCGTCAGCTGAAGCAAATGGCAAATGAACCTGTAATAGTCAAGTGACTCTGATTATGATGGTGGTTGTATGGCGGGGGGATATAACACACCCCCTTCCCCTCTCGAGAGGGAGCCAGGTACAACCAGTTGCTATAAACAAACACTCATATCTGATAAAAATAGAAATTAATAATTATACATTATATATAATATGGAAGAAAACAATAAAATCGTAGTCACCCGTGAATACGAAAAGAAAAATGTCGGAGATCAGTCCGTTAAAATTAAAAGACATACTGATCCGGTTAGCCGACGAGAGTGCCCGCAAAGAGTACCCACATCATGTTGAATGCCGGTCGTGGCAACCCGAACTGGATTGCTACCACGCCACGCGAAGCCTTTTTCCTGCTCGGCCAGTTCGCCTTGGAAGAATGCCGTCGCGGGGTTAAACTGGAAGACGGCATGGTTGGTCTTGGCCGGCATTCCCAGAAACCAAGTATCGCCTATCGGTTCAGAGAGTTTCTTGACAAACATGAGGGGGCACCGGGTTCCGAACTTTTGAAAGTGATACCTACGATTATCTTGGTAATGAGAAAGGATGTTGATGAAAACGACCTGGTACATGAGTGGGCAGGAAGGTGTGATCGGTGACCAGTATCCTGTTCCCCCGACCGTATTTTGAAATATACGGAAGTGTTGGTGCGTGATTATCTGGATCAGGCATTATGTAACAACCGGCCGCCCAAAGGTAAATTCGATTTGTTTGCCACCGAGGGGGTACAGCTGCCATGTGTTATATCTTCGATTCCTTGCAACAGAATTTCTTGTTGAATAAGGGAGACAAGATCGTTCTCTTCGCCCGGTATTCACTCCTTATATAGAGATTCCCGAACAGGCCGTTATCTGTTTGATGTAACGGAAATACATGCGCTGAAAATGACGGTGACGGATATCATACCTGGCAATATCAGGAAAAAGATCTGGATGTTTGAAAGACCCTTCTGTCAAGGCCGCCTTTATCGTCAATCCGAGCAATCCGCCTTCGTACGGTTTGACAGATGGTTTGATGAAACGTATTGTAGATATCGTACGCAATGACAATCCGAACCTGATGATCATTACCGATGATGTCTATGCCGACTTATGTGCATGGTTTCCGTTCCCTGATGGCTGAGCTTCCTGATAATACATTGTGCGTCTATTCCTTCTCCAAATATTTCGGAGCGACAGGCTGGCGTTTGGCAGTCATCTCTTTGCATGAAGATAATATCTATGACCGTATGATTGCCGCGTTGCCTGATGATAAGAAAGCGGCATTGGCAAAGCGTTACAGCAGTATCATGCTCGACCCCTCGAAGATGAAGTTTATCGACCGCATGGTTGCTGATAGCCGTCAGGTCGCACTTGAATCATACATCCGGACTTTCCCTGCCACAGCAGACACAGATGTCTTTTGTTTGCTTCTTTCTCCTTACTGGATTCCGAGAACCTGTATCAGTCCCGATGATCGACATCATTCACGACCGCCTTCATACTCTTTGGAAAAGTTCAGGTTTCACATTGCTCGACGATCCTCTCCGTGCCGGCTATTACAGCGAGATTGATATGGAAGTATGGGCGAAGAAATTCTACGGAGACGATTTCGTTGTCTACTTGCAAGACAATTACGAGCCGGTAGACGTCGTGTTCCGCCTGGCACAAGAAACTTCACTTGGTTTTACTGAACGGCGGAGGCTTTTGATGCTCCCGAATGGTCTATCCGTGCTTCACTGGCTAATCTGAAACGTGAAGACTATGTCCGGATCGGGGAAGGTATCGCATCTATTTTGCATAGTTATGCCCAAAAAGAATGGAAAAGAAAGATCGATAAGTTAAGAATAAACAGTTTATATATCGTTGAACAAAAACGGGCTCGGTACGTTTTATTAATGAACGTATTAGGCCGAACTTCTTCTTTTTGCATAGAAATACCCTTTATCGGGTCATAGACATTATTGAATAAAAGGTGTTTTATTTATATTATACATTTGTTAATGACAAATGGAATCTTTTTTTATTTGCATATACAATAGAAAATTAACAAACAACTAATAAGATTATAATATGGTGTACGACATTGACATGCTTAGAAATTTCTATGCTAATTTCCCGAGGCGAGTGGACACAGCCCGCGAACGTGTTGGCGGTCCGTTGACCTTGGCTGAAAAAATATTATATGCACATCTGTACGATGAAAGCCGACTTACGCCTTTTCAAAAGAGGTGAAGATTATGTGAATTTCCGTCCTGACCGTGTCGCTATGCAAGATGCGACCGCGCAGATGGCGCTTCTTCAGTTCATGAACGCCGGAAAATCCAAATCGGCCGTTCCTGCCACCGTGCACTGCGACCATTTGATCCAAGCGAATATGGGAGCTAAGACGGATATCGCTACGGCTACCGCAAGGAACAGCGAAGTGTATGATTTCCTAAAATCCGTTTCCGACAAGTACGGTATCGGTTTCTGGAAACCGGGAGCCGGCATTATCCATCAGGTAGTGCTTGAGAACTATGCTTTTTCCCCGGCGGAATGATGGTAGGAACTGATTCACACATACCCCGAATGCCGGAGGACTTGGAATGGTCGCTATCGGAGTAGGAGGAGCCGACGCCGTGGATGTCATGACCGGAATGGAATGGGAACTGAAGATGCCGAAACTGATCGGTGTCAAGCTGACCGGTACGTCTGAGCGGCTGGGCTTCACCGAAAGATGTCATCCTGAAACTGGCTGGTATCCTGACCGTAAAGGGCGGGACGAATGCCATTATCGAATATTTCGGAGAAGGTTCTTCCTCTATTTCCGCTACGGGAAAAGCTACGATCTGTAACATGGGTGCCGAAGTGGGTGCCACTACTTCATTGTTCCCGTACGATCTGAATATGGCAACTTATCTGCGTGCCACTGGCCGCGATACCGTTGCAGCCTGGGCCGATGCTATCCGATTATCTGGAAGCCGATATGGAAGTAGGGCACAGCCGGATGAATATTATGACCGCGTGATCGTCATCAATTTGTCCGAATTGGAACCGCATATCAATGGCCCGTTCACTCCGGATGCGGCAACGCCTATCTCTGAGTTTGCAGCGAAGGTAAAAGCAAACGGCTATCCCCGCCAGATGGAAGTCGGCCTGATCGGTTCATGTACGAACTCCTCCTTATCAGATTTAAGCCGTGCCGCCTCTATCGCCCGGCAGGCTTTTGAAGATAAAAATACCTGTTGCTTCCCTTGATCATCAACCCGGGATCGGAACAGATTCGTTATACAGCCGAACGTGACGGTATCATCGGTGACTTTGAAAAACTAGGCGCGACCATCATGGCAAACGCCTGCGGTCCGTGTATCGGGCAGTGGAAACGGCATACCGACGACAACACGCGCAAGAACTCCATCGTAACCTCCTTTAACCGTAACTTCGCTAAACGAGCGGACGGTAACCCGAACACGCATGCCTTTGTTGCTTCTCCGGAACTGACACTGGCCCTGACCATCGCAGGAGATCTATGTTTCAACCCTCTGACCGATACACTGAAAACCGCCGACGGCCGCGAAGTGAAACTCCGTGAGCCGCAAGGAACAGATTTCCCGCCCAAAGGTTTTGATGTAAAAGATAACGGTTATCTGGCTCCGACCGGAAAAAGATGCGGAAGTAAAGATCAGTCCCGATTCAAACCGTTTGCAGGTATTGCATCCTTTTGCTCCGTGGGATGGAAACGATTTGCTGGAAATGCCTCTTTTGATCAAGGCTTCGGGTAAATGTACGACAGACCATATCTCGATGGCCGGTCCGTGGCTCCGCTTCCGTGGTCATCTGGAAAATATATCCGACAATATGCTGATGGGGGCGGTGAACGCTTTCAACGGTCAGACGAATGCTGTGTTGAACCAGTTGAATAATACGTATGAAGCTGTCTCCGCCGTTGCCAAACAGTATAAGGCGAAAGGCATTTCATCCATCGTGGTTGCCGAAGAGAACTACGGTGAAGGCTCAACCGCGAACACGCCGCTATGGAACCTCGTTTCCTGAATGTAAAAGTGATCCTTGCCAAAGAGCTTCGCCCGCATCCATGAAACGAACCTGAAAAAAGCAGGGTATGCTTGCCCTCACTTTTGCCGATAAGGATGATTATAATAAGATTCGTGAAAACGATCACATCTCCATCATCGGTTTGAAAGAGTTCACACCGGGCAAGCCATTAACTGCTATCGTATTGCATGCGGATGGCACACAGGAATCATTCCCCTGTAAATCACACGTACAATGATTTGCAGATCCGATGGTTCAAGTCCGGATCAGCATTGAATATGGCACATGTATAGAAAAAATTGAACTATCTGTTTATTGACTGGCTTTTAACAGGTTTGTTTTGCCGTCTGCTTCAGCTGACGGATTAGTCAAGGGTTATCTCATTGGACTTTAGTCCCATTTCTTACAGGTTTCTATCTAGGAGAAATGTGGCTGAAGCCAAAAAGAGAGAAACAACTTGTACACCGTCAGCTGAAGCAGACGGCAAATGAACCTGCAATAGTCAAGTGACTCTGATTAGGATGGTTGTATAGGCGGGGATATGACACACCCCCTTCCCCCTCTCGAGAGGGGAGCCAGGTACAACCAGTTGCTATAAACAAACACTCAAATCTGACAAAAGACTGAACAAAATTAATAAACTATCATCATGAATAAAATAACAAAACAAAACGACCATTTGATTGTCCCGGACAAAGTAACCATTCCTTTTATCGAAGGTGACGGAGTGGGAGCGGAGATCACTCCGGTCAGCCAGAAGATTGTAAAAACGCTGCCATCGAAAAAGCATATGGCGGCCGGCGCTCTATCGAATGGAAAGAAGTACTGGCTGGCGAAAAGGCGTTCAATCAAACAGGCAGTTGGCTGCCCGACGAAACAATGGATGCTTTCCGCGAATATATGGTCGGTGTCAAAGGTCCGCTGACTACTCCTATCGGCGGCGGTATCCGTTCCCTGAACGTGGCTTTACGGCAGGCACTCGACCTGTATGTTTGCCTGCGTCCCGTCCGTTGGTTTAAAAGGTGTCGTCTCTCCGTGCGTGAACCGCAGAAGGTCGATATGCACATTTTCCGCGAGAACACCGAAGACATCTACGCCGGGATCGAATGGCAGCAAGGGAACTCCTGGAGGCACAAAAGTTACTTGAAGTTCCTGACGGAGGAAATGGGAGTGACGAAAGTACATTTCCCGGAAACATCTTCTTTCGGTGTGAAGCCTGTATCTGTAGAAGGTACGGAGCGTCTGGTGCGTGCCGCTATCGAATACGCGATATTGCATCAGTTACCGAGCGTGACTTTGGTACACAAAGGTAACATCATGAAATTCACGGAAGGTGGTTTCAAACTATGGGGATACGCTTTAGCGGAACGGGAGTTTGCGGATCTCACTTTCACATGGCCTCAATATGAGAAGATCAAGAAAGAGCAAGGCGAGGAAGCGGCCAATACCGCCTTAGTGGAAGCTTCAAAGGCCGGTAAAATCATTATCAAGGATGTCATAGCCGATGCTTTCTTGCAAAACACTCTATTAATTCCGGAAGAATATTCCGTGATCGCTACCTTGAACCTGAACGGCGATTATATCTCCGATCAATTAGCAGCAATGGTAGGTGGCATTGGCATTGCTCCCGGCGCTAATATCAACTATAACAGTGGTCATGCGATCTTCGAGGCAACACATGGAACCGCTCCGAATATCGCGGGAAAGAATCTCGTAAACCCCTCTTCCTTATTATTATCATCCGTGATGATGCTGGAATATATGGGATGGAGTGATGCGGCTAACCTGATTACATCCGCTATGGAGCAAGCTTTCTCCGCTGGAGAGGCCACTCATGACTTGGCTCGTTTTATGCCGAATGGCAAATCTCTCGGCACCAAAGAATTTGGTGATCGTATCATCTCTATTATCGAAACAATTAAATTAGTATAGTCATGTTGAAGAAAGAATATTTAATTTACAAATTGTCCGAGGCTGCCAGAGAGGCTTGCAAGATTGACAACGAACTTTTCCCGATGTATAATGTGAAACGTGGCCTTCGTAACGAGGATGGTAGCGGCGTGTTAGTAGGATTGACCCAAGTCGGTAATGTAGTAGGATACGAACGCTTGCCAGAGGGCGGTCTTAAAGCAATCCCCGGTAAGTTATTCTATAGAGGTTACGACGTAGAGGATTTAGCGCGTGATTTCATCAAGGAAAAACGGTTCGGTTTTGAGGAAGTGGCTTATTTATTACTTTCTGGTAAACTCCCCGATAAAGAGGAATTATCAGCCTTTAAAGAACTGTTGAACGATAATATGCCCTTGGAGCAAAAGACCAAGATGAATATTCTGGATCTGGAAGGACAGAACATCATGAATATATTGGCTCGTAGCGTATTGGAGATGTATACCTTCGACGCAAACCCGGACGACACCTCCCGAGATAACTTAATGCGCCAATCTATTGAATTGATCTCTAAGTTCCCGACGATTATCGCTTATGCCTACAATATTTATCGTCATAGCACACAGGGGCGTTCTTTACACATCCGTCATCCGCACGAGAACTTATCGATCGCAGAAAATTTCCTTCACATGCTGAAACGTGATTTCACGGATCTGGACGCACGTACGTTGGATTTGCTCTTGGTATTGCAAGCAGAACATGGTGGTGGTAATAACTCTACGTTCACGGTACGCGTCACTAGTTCTACGGGAACGGATACGTACTCATCTATCGCAGCTGGTATCGGCTCATTGAAAGGCCCGTTGCACGGAGGTGCCAATATCCAGGTGGTTGATATGTTCCATCATTTGAAAGAGAACATAGCCGACTGGAAGAATGTAGACGAGATAGATACCTATTTCATGCGGATGCTGAACAAAGAAGCTTATAACAAGACAGGCTTGATCTATGGTATCGGCCATGCGGTCTATACGATTTCCGATCCCCGTGCGGTCGTATTAAAGGAACTGGCTCGTGATCTGGCAAAAGAGAAAGGACGTGAAGAAGAAGAATTTGCCTTCCTCCGAACTGCTGGAAGAACGTGCCATCGAATGTTTCGCCAAGCATAAAGGAACGAAGAAACGCGTTTCCTCGAACGTTGATTTCTATTCCGGCTTTGGGTATGAAATGATCGGATTGCCGCAGGAAATCTATACACCTCTGTTCGCGATGGCACGTATCGTCGGATGGACCGCCCACCGCATTGAAAATTACATTTCGATGGTAAGCGTATTATCCGTCCGGCTTATAAGAATGTGCTCGAAGATACTACCTATGTTCCGATCAAGGAACGCTGATCTATAAAATAAAAAGGTGTTGTAAAAGTTTCATTTGTATGTCATTTGTAGCTTTTACAATGCCTTTTCTTATTTTATAGCTACTTGGCTATTGTCAGTTGATTACAGTTTTCTCGTAGTTTCTTACTTTGGAAACTCCAGTTTCCTCCTGAAGAAACTCGCGTTTCCTGCTAAAAACCAGACGGTCTCCGGCTGCGGAAGTTAATAGCTCAAGGATAAACCCGTAAGCTACACTATTAAAAAGTATTCCCTGTACGTATCTTATCTTTTCCGAAGATGCGGTAAAGTATCTCCTTACCGGAATGACAAGGCTGCTACCTCCTGTGATAAAGACAGGAGTCTATATCTGCTGCGTTATATTGCGCTGTGTCCAATAGTTTCAGGATATATCGTTCGATCTCGGTAGTATGCCGTTCGATGATCGTAACAAACTCGCCGGGCGTGAAAGGCTCATGTATATGGATTGTCTCTTTTTTTCAAAGTCGATTGTTGTATCTTCTCCGGTCGAGGGTTTATTTTGGATTGCTCGATTCCTTTGAACAGGGAGAAAACATAGTTATTATCGATCAAAACTCTTACATTATCTATCTTGGGATTGTTGCCTGAGAGATGGTAGTAGTTATCCATCGAACGGCGCAGTTTGCTCTCCTTCAACATAAATGTCCTTTCCCAGTTTTTCAGTTCGCGGTAGAGAATGGAAGGTATTTCAATCTCTTTATCGTACGATTGGTATTTTACGCCCCGGCCCAGATGGGGAGTCACTTTGTACCACATGATTTCCGAATCGAACAAGTCGCCGCCGATATAGACACCACCGTGAGCGATAATATCGTCTTTGCGGTCTTCCTTACGGATTTTATCCTCGGGAGACAGGTTCATGATGGTAAAGTCGGAAGTACCGCCACCGAGGTCGGCAACCAGTACGTTTTCGCAATGATCGAGCCGTTGCTCATAGGAGAGGGCGGCGGCAATCGGTTCCAATTGCAGTTTGATGTTTCTGAAACCTGCGTTACGGGCGGCAAGCGTCAGGCGGTTGACTGCCAAAGTCTCTTGCTTGGGGTCTTCCGAAAAACGGCAGGTCTTCCAAGTATCACATCCGTGATTTCCGCTCCGGCGAAGGCTTCCGCTTTCTCTTTCAAATGGCGGATGATGCAGGTAACGAGTTGATCGGGCGTCATTCTTTTACCGAATATCCAGGTAGAAAGAAACTTTGTCCTGGCGGAGCAGCGTCTTGACGGTTTCAGCAGACGCCCGGTCATCTCTTCTTCAATATATTTATCGTGGGCCTCTTTACCCACATAGTATTTCATCTCGTTTGTGTCCGGAAAATACAGGATGGAACTTTCACTATACGAAAATACTTCTTTCCGTGTTGCCTTGTCTGTCAGCGATATAATGGAATTTGATGTTCCGAAGTCCAGACCGCATGTCAACTCGTTTATATTCATCTTTGCCTTGTTTTTTATAGGAAAATAGGGCGCGAAGATATAAAATACGAGACATTTTTATACTATATATACCTGTAATTTATGTTTATAATTTTTTCTTCAGGGTAAAGAAGAAGGTAACTCCTTTGCCCGGACTACTCTTTTGCCGAAATCTGTCCTTTATGGAAATTAACCCCATTCTTGACGATAGACAATCCCAGTCCTGTTCCGCCGACTTTGCGGCTACGTCCTTTATCCACGCGGTAGAACCGTTCGAATACGCGGTTGATATGTTCTTCCTCGAAATACCCACACCGTTATCTGCGAAACTGAAATAATAGAATTTCGGATCTTCTTTATAACAGTTCACGGTTATTTGGCTTCCTTCTCCGGCATATGCGATCGCATTGTCGTAGAGGTTACGAAAAAATGGAATACAATAGGGAGTAATTGCCATGTATCGTAGGATCGCCCGGCAGAATAACTTCAGATGTGATCTGTTTTTCTTCCATCTCTTTCGAACATTCCTTCTGGATCTCGACGATCAGTTTCGGAATATTTATATCGGACAAGTCGAACATTTCGGACGCCTCGTCCAAACGGTTCAGTACAGAGATGTCACGTAATAATCCGGTCAGGCGTGTACTCTGCGAGTAGCAACGTTCCAGGAAGAACTGGCGCTTGTCGGGAGTAAGTTCCGGATTGCTGATAATCGTTTCCAGATATCCCTGAATGCTGCTGACGGGTGTTTTCAGTTCGTGGGCGACATTCTGGGTAAGCTGGCGTTTCATCCGGCTCTCTCTTCTTCCTGACGTGAAATATCATTGATGGATATTTCGTAACTGTTATCCAGGAACAGGATACATTCGATCAAAATATTTTCCCGTTTTTATCGATCGTTACGGATTCGCGTAATACTTTCCGTTTCCGGTTCATATTAGGGATATTTTTATTCAGGAAAGCCTTAATGGGTTCAAGTTCCCGTGATATCCTTGGGCATCTTCAGCCTGACGGATCTGATTGTTGTCGGAAATAACGTTCAGGAACTGTATGAAAAGGATATTCGACAAAATTTCTTTCCCTTCGGCGGTAAACATGGCGAATCCTTCTTTGGCGTACTGGAAATGCTTTATCAGCTTTTCACGTTCCATGGAAAGCTCGTCTTTGGCCTTTTGTTGCCGGTGATACAGTGTGACAATGTTCTTTGAGATATCTCCCAGTTCGTCATTGGGGAAGATATAATCGTTTTCCGGTATCCGGTCCTTTTCTATGTTCAGGGCAAAGTCCGTAGTTTGGATATGGTCCCGTCCGATACTGAATGTAAAGCGGGGAGAGGACAAAGAAAAAGATCAATGTCATCAGTATCATAAAATAGATGAAGTCCTTATCCGTGGATAAGGCACTTTGATAAGGATCATAAGGGAGCGCCGAACGGTAGATATAACTGCCTATATTGCTGGCCGAATAAAAATACCGTCTGCCGTCGATCCCGAGGTGCGGATGGCAAAGCCTTCATTATACAAACGGGCTTTGCGCACTTCGCTACGATCGTTATGGTTGTTGAATTCTTCTGTCCCGCTATTATCGAACAATACCTTTCCGTTGGGATCGATAATGGTGACACGCAATTCTTTTTGCGGAATATCTTCGATAAATTGCCTTACCGTCTTATTAATATCGGTATCCTGTTGGGTACGGCTAAATAATTGGTAATTATAGTTACTCAATACATTATTCAACTTCTCCTGCGAAAATTCCCGTTCCGTTGGTATTGAAACAACAGGAAGCAAACTGTAAATCCAAGGGAACATCACAAAAATCGACCAGAATAACCGCTGGCTGAAAGGTATCCGGTTTTTCATCTTCTCTACTCTTACCATGATTAAATAACAGGATTAGTACTCAAAACAATAACCGAAGCCGAGTCGGGTAACGATGTTTTTTTCCGTAAGGGCCTATCTTTTTTACGCAGACGGGTAATGTTTACGTCGATTGTTCGATCCAGCACATATACTTCATCTTTCCAGATACGGGACAGGATCTCTTCACGTGAGAAGACATTTCCTTTATTCTCCAGCAGTAATTTCAGAATCTCGAATTCTTTTTTTTTTTTGGTCAGTGGAACTTCCTTACCGTCTACCGATGCTTTAATGCGTTTGGGATCGAGTGCCAATGTTTCATATTCGAGAAGTCCGTTCGTCTCGTTTTTCTCTTTATCGGTCGTTCTCCGTAATACAGCCTTAACACGTGCGACAACCTGGCGGATCGAAAAGGTTTTGAAATATAATCGTCCGCTCCCAGGTTAAAAACCTGTCAGCATATCGTTTTCAGTATCTTTGGCTGTCAGAAATATGATCGGTATATCAGCCCTGCTTTCTTCTTTTCTTAATATACTCGCCATCTTGAATCCGGAGATTTCTCCCATCATAACATCGAGCAAAAGCAACTGATAGACAGACAGGTCCTTTTTTAATGCTTCTTCCGCATTAAAAGCCGTATCCACTTCATAACCTTCTATTTCAAGATTGAATTTGAGGATTTCGCACAAGTCCTCTTCGTCATCCACAACAAGAATTCGGGGCATATCCATAGTCTTTTTTATTTAATTTGAAATGAATAATTCATTCCTTTGTTTACAAAATTAATTATTTTCTGCAAAGGAAGGCATTTGGTATTTCGGTTGAATGAAATATATGTTACGATTCTGTTACATCGGCCGTTTTTGTCTGGGGAGGAAAAGAACAACGTCCGTGCTATAGGAATAGTCCGGACGTTCATTTTACCATATGGAGCGGTTTGGTTTTATTTGCTACCGTTCATAGCTTCCAGCAGGAATTTACCAGGTTTGAACTTTACTGTTGTTCTAGCCGGGATCTGTACCAGAGTACCCGTTTTGGGATTACGAGCCAAACGACTGTTTTGCGGTCTGGGTAATAATGTACCAAAACCAACGATCGATATTTCTTCGTTCTGGGACATTTTTTCTGTTACGATCTCCATGTAAGCCTCCAGGACCTTTTTTAGCCTTTTTGTTTTTTTTAACCGGCTTTTTCTGCCAACTCTACAATGAGTTCTGCTTTGTTCATAGGTATTTTATTTAAATGATTAATACTGGTGCAAAATTAGTGAAAAATATTACCTGTGAAACTTTTTTTGTAATTTCTGTATTCTTTATTTTTCAATGCGGGAGATGGGTTGGTGTAAAGTGATGACGAACTGATCTAAATATGATCGGTGTGTTTCATTTAATATCTTTGTAATAAGCCTTTTTCAATGGATATAATAAACCTGGCTCAGTTGTAATT